>Ga0116228_10000014_pt1 | contig 91791 bp, 80 predicted proteins | sample S1TSphfallax_2_FD_89694 | JGI IMG/M metagenome (GOLD analysis project Ga0116228, IMG submission 89694) | Host-associated microbial communities from peat moss isolated from Minnesota, USA - S1T2_Fc - Sphagnum fallax MG | ecosystem: Host-associated > Plants > Peat moss > Unclassified | place...
CCAAGTTATCATGACCAGTCAGGGTAAAGAGTTGCTTTCCTGTATTCAGTTCCCATACCTTGAGAGTTTTGTCCCAAGAACCAGAAACAGCTTTTTGACCATCTGGGGTTATTGCTACTGCTTCTACACTGTTATCATGACCAGTCAGGGTAAAGAGTTGCTTTCCTGTATTCAGTTCCCATACCTTGAGAGTTTTGTCGTCAGAGCCAGAAACAGCTTTTTGACCATCTGGGGTTATTGCTACTGCGTTTACAGGGTCATCATGACCAGTCAGGGTACGCAGTAGATTTCCACCAGGAGTGGTGAGACTAGCAGTGATGGGGATAAATTGAGGAGCTTCATATTTACTTTGTGCTGCTTCATCCAAGATTTTTTGAATTTCTGACTCTGGACGATTTTGTAACCTACCCCATAATTGTCCTATCAATTGATTGGGATTTTGATTCAACACATGGGCTGATAAATCTAGGGTACGTTGAATTAATCGTAAGATTTTAATTTGTTCTGATTCTAGTTTTTCTGCTGCTGATTTTTCCCATATTTCTGGGTCATCAATCAAAGCATAATCTCTAACTAAGGCTTCTACTCCAAATTTAGGACATTGAATTTTCAGGGAAATAAAATCAAAATCCGTGAGAATTTCATAGTACTTTTCTGAGTGACCTGCTTTTAACTGTTGTTCGGGGAATTTTCCTAAAAATAAATCTTTAAACTCTGCTGATTGTGTGGCTAATTTAATGGCAATTTTTCCCATTTACTGAATCCCCCTTAGCATATAATCAGCCATACTTTGATTAATTTCTCTAAAAAGTCGCCGACCTTTATCCAATTTATCTTGTCCTTGGAGAAATTCCAGAAAACTGCGGTGATAAATACTGTAGTAAGTTTTGTGTTCCTGTGGATTTTGTCGCGGTGTCACGTATTCAACCCAATCATTTAAAATGTCTTTTACTTCATATTCATCTTCATTCAGAATATCCGCAATCATATTTAGCGAAATTGGTTCGCCTCTTTCGACTAAAATATAAAGTATTTTGACTTTCCTCGCATTAGATTCCTTATCCATTCCCATACGATGCCAATGAGTATCATAGTAAGCTTGAAGTCCTTGGGGTAAACCCTTTAAATTGAAGTCATCATATTTACCTTCAGATATTTCGGGTAGAAGATAGCGCAAATAGATGAAATTATTTTCACTTTTGACTGCTAGTTCTTGAATAAAGTTCTCTTCAGAAATCTGGCGTTGATCGATCCAGTTTTTGAGACGGAAATCCCGACTCAAAAATAAGTGAATATACTCTTTTATGTCTTCCCGACTCAAAACTGCATAATCATTTTTGGTTAAGTCTAATGTATCTACAGGAGTGTCAGGAGACAAGGTTAATCGTTTATTGGCTTGAGTATAAGGTCTTCTTGTCAGTAAAAAATAAATTCCACCGGGAAGATTTTGTGGTAAATCTAAAAGATTACTATCTCCTTCTTGTTCTACTTCGTCGAGCGCATCAACAACAATGACTAATTTTTGTCCTTTGAGTTTTTCGCTAACTTTTTCCAGTAAAGTTCTTAAATCAGCGTTATCCGCATTTTGGAGAGAATAACGTTTGATTAGTTGTTGGCGAATACTAACTAAAAATTTCTCTGGTTTGTTGCGTCCTTCCGCGAAAATATTGAAGTAACAAGGGAATTTTGTGGCTAAGACGTATCTAGAGGCGATCGCACTTTTGCCCATACCCGCATCCCCAACCACAGTAAAATAACCTTTAGGTTGATGCTTAATGAAATTCTGAATAGCTTGGAAAACGAAATCACGACCACAAAACAAGCGAGTTTTTTCCAAGATCAGAGCCTTAAACTCTTTAGGATAAACATCTAAATTCCAATCTGGATATGGTTGATACCTTGAGGATTTTGTTTGTTTAGCAGTTTCAATAAAAACTTCACCAAATTCTTCTAATTCAGCTATATAGTTAATCTTAGCATTGACTATTAGTGTTTTGAGTTCGCTATTCTGGTTAAGAAACTTTTGCGTATTTTCTACAAGCTGAAAAGGAGCATTAGAACTGTAAGCAGCCCAGAAATAATCTTTAATTTCCTTCTCTCTGAACAGACTTAAAATTGCTTCAGATTTAAATACACCATACCTAACAAGAGCGTAACTATAAACAGTATCAACATCATCAGCAATTTGAGTGGGATTGAGATTTAACTCCTGTAAGATTTTGATCACAGCTTCATTTTTTTGAGCCTGTTTAATAATTAGTTGACCGACTTGAGGAGCATATTTACTAATCAGCGTAGTAATTTTAGTAAGTTCAAGCATAGTTGATTAAGAAAATCTAAATTTTTGTTAATAAGTTAGGATAGCAAAATAAAACTCTTAGTCCGTAGTTGCGCTGAAGCGCAACCAAACCCTTAACGCAAACGAGTTCTGTTGATTTTACCAAACCTGACATAATTATAATCATTTTGATCCCTCTACTGACATTCACCAAAATAAGAGTCCAGAAAAATTTCGGCAAAATTGGTCAAAACGACCAGTACATAAGCATTTAGCTTAAGAGACTATTTGTAAAAGATTAAGAAAACCCTTGAAAAATCTAAAATCGCCCTCACCCCCTAGCCCCCTCTCCCAAAGGGCGAGGGGGAAATTCAAAGTCCCTCTCCCAAAGGGCGAGGGATTTAGGGTGAGGGCGAACGACTGTTTTGAAAGCTTCATAATACAACATCCCAAGTGACTAAATTTGACGTAGGCTCAATAATATCCCCTAGAATTTTGCCACTATCTTTCATCACTCCAAAGAGTGCTCTTTTACTTTCCTTAATTGGGGAAATGATAGCGTTTTGGGTAGTGGGAAATAATTTTTCTATTTCTTCTTCAGAGTATCCTTTCTCTTTGAAAGCTAGCAATTTCTTGAGTTCATCAAAATCAATCAAGCGATCGCCAAAAGCATCTAAAACAAAATTAGTCAGGATTCTTTGCGGTAAATCCCCCCATTTATCTAAAATTTTGTCTGTCAACATATCGGGTAAATCGATTGTGACTTGCATATTTTAATCTCCTAAATCATCTACATTTTTATTTTGGCTCTCATTATTTATTGACGTGTATTGAACTTAATTGCGATTTTCTCTGCTATGCCACACCCTCATAATCACAACAATTTCTTGAGCAACTTTATAGCGTAGGACATAATTTCCTGTCCCAAAAGACAGAAATAGTTCACGCCGTCCCGTACCATCATTCATTGGTTTGCCAATCTCAGGGAAATCCGCAAGAATTTTGGCTCCGTTATTTATAACAGCAGCAGCCCGGTTAGCTACCTCTGGACTTTTATCTTCAAGAAAACTTCTCAGCCGTACTATATCTTCCAGAGCTTCCGACAGCCAGATTACTTGGGACATGGTAGCTCGCTTTCAGTTCCCCATGAAGCAAGCCATTTTTCAACTACTTCACCCGGAATCCCATGACCAGTTAGCTGATAGCGTTCCCACCTTTCCATATCCTCACGCTTTTCTCTCTCGTATTTTTCTTCCCGCTCCACATATTCAGCGATCGCAGTTTGCACCAACCAGTGGAGATCATGCTCCTTTATTCCACTAAGCGCTTTTAGTCGTTCATAAAGGAGTGCATCCAGTTCTATACCAGGATTAACTATTTGAGACATTTCCGTTTCCGGCATATAAAACCTCCTAAAACCTAATTATACCATTTACAACATGATGTCATCTGAGGACGACTCATACATCTAAACATAGCTTGTTGTTTTAACTGACATACCCTATCTTTATCCATCACAGCTTTAACCTCCAAGAAAGGAGATTTTTTCTCTCTTAATCACCCATTTCTTCAGCCAATGTCAAAACTTGCACATAAAGTTGAGCCGAAATTCTCGTTCCCTGTACTTGCATTTCATCCAAGATATCTTTAATACTGTCCAGCAAACCCCGACGCTTCGCCAATAGCAAAATCCCGACAGTTCCAATTATTGGAGTCTTTCGAGCCAGAGCGACTCTCCTCCCCCTTTTTTCATCAATCAACAGCTGAACCACCTCAATTCCTTCCGCCAAAGCAATAGCTTCTGACTCCCCTAAATCTAAATTATACAGTTCCTGTAGCTCTTGGACCACCTGCCGATTATTTACCGTTACAACCTCCAACCAAGACAAGTTATGTACCAACTTTGTTGCTGGATGTTGACCCACCTGTAATTCATTAAATACACCATACGGAATCACAATTTTTTCAAACAGTTTTGGTAACAAATCAAGATGATCTACTTTTGCTAGCTCGCTAATTGGCGTAGTATCAGAAACAACAATCATTTAAGAAATCTGCTGACTTATAATTAACTCTGCTCGTTCTACTTCTTGACGCAATTCTTCTAAGCTCTGGGAATCATCAAAAATAGAAATATTCCATTTGTTCATCATTTCGATAACCTCTAAACGAGAAACACCAAGAATTTTTCCTGCTCGCCCACTACTGATTTCGCCCATCTCTAATAACGTCATTACATAACCTTCCTTAGCCTTTTGTAAAGCTTTTTCTCGAACCTCATCTGAAAGTTTAATGCTTTCTAACTGCTCATCTAATATTGTTAAAGCCATGAGTAAAATCTCCTAATCAATAAAGCTCGAAAAGCATTTGACTCTATTTCTGCTATTTTAACCAATTAAATCATCATCTGTTTCGGGAGAAATCCCTAGATCATCTATCGCCAAATCACTATCAGCACAAGCGCCATATAAATTGAGTATTCCCCCAGGATGAAGAATATTTTCTTGTTTCAATAGTTCCTTGAGTCTGCTATCAGGATAAAAAGCTAGCAATTCCTTGAGTTCATCGAAATTAATCAAGCGATCGCCAAAAGCATCTAAAACAAAATTAGTCAGGATTCTTTGCGGTAAATCCCCCCATCTATCTAAAATTTTGTCTGTCAACATATCGGGTAAACAGCTTTAACCTCCAAGAAAGGAGATTTTTCCTCTCTTAATTCACCTAAGAAGATAGGATGACATCTAGATAACTCTTGATAAACTGCTTCAGGAATAGTGACTTTTTGATAAAGCACATGTAACAAAAAAATATGTTCAATGCTAATTAGATTAGTAATAACCGAAGTATCGCTAATAATCACAATCTCCCTAACTCCCGTAAATTCTTTAAGTCAAGCTCAAAATCCTCTAAATCGTAACGATATAAGGGAATTTTACGTACTTCCAGTAAATCGCGAAAAGCATTAGACTCCATTTGTGCCATTTTAGCTGCATAGTCTAAGGTTAATCTCCCAGAATCAAATAAATGTAATGCAATTTCCTGTAAAAATTCATTGGGTGTTAACTGGGAAGCGTTTAAAAATTCATCTGAGATTACTAACGCCATTGCCAAAATCTCCTAACTTTATATTTTTATTTTAATTCTTAAACTACTTCCCCCAACATCGCCATAATCTCTGATTCCAACACCTTTTTTCCAGAGCTTCATCTTTTAACCCCATCGCCTCATATTTTATCTTTGCATCAAGTACAGCTTTTTTAGTTGGTTCTAAGACAGCATCTAAGCGACGTAACACAATTAAAGGTAACATTACCAGACGGTATTGGGGTGGGCGGTAAGGTCCTCGGAGTTTGTCAGCAGTGCTCCAGATAAAACCGACTAACTCTTGATGATGAGGATTTTCTGTACTTGTTACCTGAGTAGTTTTTAGCAATGAATTAGTCAATCAATTTAGTGTTAAATTACAGTGTATTAGTGACTTGTCTATTGTAGCAACAGCAATGGCTTCATCTATACCTTATCAGGGGACTAAACGTAAAGTTCCTCCACTCCCTAGTCAGACATTGCTCTCAAAGATTTTCCATTGGATTAATATCATTAGTCTATTACTAATGATCAGCAGTGGATTACAAATTTATAACGCTAACCCTGTGTTTGGTGGGCGTGAAGGTTGGCATTTTCCTGGTTTTTTATTACTGGGAGGGTGGTTAGGCGCTGGTAGACACTGGCACTTTGCTGCTATGTGGTTTTTCTCATTGAATTTGCTGTGGTACGGTATTTATATCTTCATTACACGCCGTTGGCGACATCGGTTTGTCAATGGTAAAGATATCAAAGTACTACAGACTAGTGATAATATCAAACGTATAAACTACGCTTGGCATCGCTTAGTTTATACAGGGATTATTCCTGTGTTACTTTTGGCGATTTTAACTGGTTTAGCTATGTACAAACCTGTGCAATTTTATTGGTTATCTGGGCTGTTTGGTAGTTGGCAAATATTGCGTACTGTTCATTTTATTACTATTCCAATTGTTATATTGTTTACGTTGGCTCATTCTCTACTGGCTCTGAAAGTCGGAAGTGTCCGTTTAGTCAAGTCTATGTTTATATAGGAACTTTATGAGTCTAATTCTACCTAAAAATACTTTGTCTCGTCGCCGCTTATTACAATTATCTGGACTATCGGGAGCTAGTTTGCTTTTGGGTGGTTGTGCGTTAGATATATTCTCAGATAATGTTGGACAAGTTTTTGAGCCACTCAATCAAACTTTTGAGGAACTGCTGTTGAGCCAAAAACCTGTACCAGAATTCCCGAAAATCGCCATTGAGCCAAAACAATTGCTGATTAATACATATGATGAAACTCCAGATATTGACTTGGATACATTCCAGTTGACTATTGATGGCGCAGTTAACCATCCTCTACAATTGAGTATGATGGATATCCAAAAAATGCCATTAACTTCTATGGTAATTCGCCATATCTGTGTTGAGGGATGGTCGGCGATCGTTCAATGGGGTGGTGTTCGGTTAAGGGACTTAGCCAGGTTAGTTCAACCTAAGTCCAGTGTGCGTTACGTTTATTTTAAATCGGCTGATGGTTATTACGAAAGTTGGGATATAGCCTCTGCTCTACATCCGCAAACTTTGATGGCTTACCAAAAAAATGGTGCGCCCTTACCTGTAGAGAATGGCGCACCTCTACGTCTAGCATCACCGATTAAATTGGGTTATAAGCAAAGTAAATGGGTAACTAAGATTACCTTTGTTAACAAATTACTATCTGCTAAGGGTTATTGGGAGGATCAAGGTTATGAATGGTTTGGAGGTTTATAAAATATATGGTTGATATCTAGTAAATTTAGTTGAGTGATTATTAATTATGTATTCCAGTCGTTGCTTCTACGAGGAATTACCAGCCTTAAGCAGTTTTAAAGAACTTGCTAATTTCCAAACCTATCCTGACGCACCCAATGATTGGTATCTTGTAATTACAGATGTTGTCAGTTCTACAAAGGCGATCGAACAAGGTAAATATAAAGATATCAATTTCACCGGTGCTTTATCACTAGTTTCCGTAATTAATCTCAATCCCGACCTAAATTGTCCATTTATTTTTGGTGGTGATGGAGTTACATTTTTGATATCAGAAGATATGCTGGGAGATACTCTCAGCGTTTTAGCTGATAATCGCCGCTTAATCAAAGAAACCTTTGATTTATCTCTGAGGGTAGGCTATGTTGCAGTTAAAGAAATTTATCAATCTGGTTATCAGTTGAAGATAGGAAAATATCAAGTATCCACTACTTATGCACAATTGTTGATCTTTGGTAATGGAATTGATTATGCTGAGTCTCTGATTAAAAATCCCCAGTATGCTGATAAATATCTAGTTCCAAATGATTATAAAATTACTAAATTTGCTGACTATTCGGGATTTCAATGTCCGTTTGAAGATGTTTACTCTCACAAGGAGGAAGTGATATCTATAATTATCAAAACAAGAAATGATAATTTTGCCGAACAAAATCTGATTTATCCAGAAATTCTGCAGAAAATTGAGGATATTTTTGGATCTTTTGCAGCATGTCATCCACTCTCTGAAGCTCAATTCAGGTTTATTAGTAGCGATAGCGACAGAGCTAAGGCTTTGATTAAAATTCGTTTAGATAAAAAGAGCCAAATATCTAAATATCTGGGAGGAGTTTTTGGTAAATTTTCCATAGCGCTCCAGCCTATATATATAAAAATGAATAAATTCTTTGGTTCTCCTATCGATGTGCTTGCTTCTTCTGATTATAAAAAGTTTGATGGAACTCTCAAGTTGACTTTGGCTTGCGATCGCCAACAGAGAGAAGCTTTCCAAAAATATCTTGAGGAAATGACACAGGAAGGAAAAATATATTTTGGATTACACATTTCAGACCGCGCATTAGTCACCTGTTTACTGGTAACAAAAGAAGTGCATCTTGTAGATTCCGCCGATGGAGGTTATGCTCTCGCGGCTAAACAGCTCAAGCAGCAGCTAGCTAGAGCATGAAAGATGGTCAATTTTTGCCAAATTCCCCCTCGTCAGACCCACACGGGCCTAACAGAGGGAGAATATTGCATTGACCATCTTGCCTCCTCTCTTGACCATCAAGCTAGCAGGAAGATTTGATCAAATTTTTCCTTTATAGTAGATGTTGAAATAGCGTATCTCCTCTATCTTAAGACTGAAATTGAATCATCTTCAGCATTTTGCATATTAACTTCCTAAATCTTCATCGAGGGATGCCTTTTGGCAGACGTTTCCCCATCGCTTAGTTCCCAAGTCATCAAACGCTGTTAATTCTATTATCAGCTTACGCCGATGGACTTGGCGAGTCAGGCGATTTAAACTCAAATCTGCAAACTGTAAAATATCTTCATTGGGCTGATTTATTCTCTCGCCATTTTAAATAATACCTACGTACTCATTTATTTATTTACTCGTTTAATTACCTACGTATACTGGGTATTATTCGTACTATAATTGTGTATATTTGTTTATTTTACCAGTAATTTAACGGATTACAATGTTATTTTTTTCACGCTATTATGTTGCTGAGGTTAGTAAAAGCTAACTTTTCTACACCTTGCTATTAATTTCTAAATAATCACTCTGCTAGGAATTATCCTAGCTGAAGTTTTGATTGTCAAATCTCAAATTTCCTAAATAGCTACTCATGATTCGTCTGTTTGATTAGTACTATGGCTGGTTAAACAAATGTACCAGTTACTAACTTGTCGTTTACCATTCGGGGTATCATAATGAAATTGCTTCTAGAGTTAATTGACAAAAAACAACAAGAATATCTCCAGTCGCCGTTCTTCAAGTATATGGAAGACAACACGATTGAGCCAAGACAGAAATTGGTATATGCACCTATAGTTGTTCCACTCGCACTCGATTTTAGTGAGTGGTGTAAACAAGTTATCAGAGATGAGCCAACAACTAATCGCATCCAAGAAATGCTCAATGTGCATACATATGAAGAACATTTCCATTGGCAATGGTTACTAGAAGATATGGAAAAGATGGGGATTGATTATCCTGTTAAATTTAGTGACGCAGCAAAGTTCCTTTGGAGTGAGCAAACCAAGGTTTCTCGTGCCATGTTGCCTCTTTTCAGTCGGTATACTTATGGTGCAGATCCAATTATCAAATTGATTGCCCTTGAAGTATCTGAAGTAACAGCAAATGCCTTTTTCAAGGCAACTATGTCTGCAGCGTTACAGCTTGAAGAAATGCAAGGAGAAGAGTTTCGTTACTTTGGTACGCGTCATAACCAGATAGAAAATACTCACACTCTCCATACTCCTGCTTGTTTACAAGAGATGAAAGATATCGAGATATCCGATGAAATTCGAGAAAAAGCAATTGAAGTGATTAATGTATCTTTTGACTACTTCACTAAATTAGTCGATGAATTTTATCTCTACGCTCAGGCTCATTCTTATCAAGAACCCTTTGCTAAAGTTTACCAATCAGAACAAGTATTAAGTCTAGTCTAAGCTACCTGTTGGATTTTGAGTTATTCTGCGATATTAAAGGAGTTAAAGGGGTGTAGAAAGCCGTTATGGGAGTAGAGGCGTAGGGACTTGCGCCCCTACTGCTCAACCAAACCTACTTATATACTATGGTTTTCAATATGGGCGGGGTTTAGAAACAATCATAATAAATTTACCTAAAGTTCCCTGTTTAAGTTATCATTAACTTACAGTCTGAATGCACTGTATAAGCAGTAATTTTTGCGATGAACAGCAGTAATTTTTGTGATGAACATCCGAGATAGCACAATATACAGGTAACAGAATTTTGGGAAAATTAACTCTGGTTATCCAGTAGCAACTTTTATGATTGAGAGTCGGTTTGATCTTCCTGGTTATCAAATAAGTGAGATTATTTACAACAGTGTTCGCACTTTAGTTTATCGAGGCTTGCGAGAAGTCGATCAGTTACCAGTTGCGATCAAGCTGCTAAAAAGTTCCTATCCCAGTCTCATTGAATTGGCTAGATTCAAGAATGAATACGCAATTGCCAAAATGCTCGATGTGGATGGGGTTATTCGAGTATATAGTCTGGAGAATTGGCAAAATCGATTTGCTCTCATTATGGAAGAATTTAGCGGTATCTCTTTGCTAGAATATTATGGTTTGACCAAACCAGGCTTGATTGATCTAAAGAGTGAAGAAAGACTATCAAAGCCGAACGTTAAAGTTTTGACTGAGTTTTTGCAGATTGCGATCAAGATTGCTGATATACTATACAATTTATATGAAAACAATATTATACACAAAGATATTAAACCTGCAAATATCCTTATAAATCCTACTACAAAGCAGGTCAAGCTCATCGACTTCAGTATCGCCTCAGTGCTGCCAAGAGTTACCCAAATGGCAACTAGCCCAAACATTTTAGAAGGAACTCTAGCCTACTTATCTCCTGAACAAACCGGACGGATGAACCGAGGAGTTGATTACCGCACAGATTTTTATTCTCTGGGAGTCACTTTCTATCATCTGCTAGCAGGGCAATTGCCATTTCAATCCAATGACATGATGGAATTAGTGCATTGTCATATAGCCAAGCAACCTGATGCCCTTCATCGTCTCAATCCTGCTATTCCACCCCAAATATCAGCAATCATCAATAAATTGATGGCTAAGAATGCTGAAAATCGATATCAAGGTGCATTGGGGCTAAAACACGATCTGGAAATCTGTTTAGAGCAATGGCAGAAAAACGCTAATATTGTCCCATTTGAAATAGGACAAGAGGATGTTTCTCATCGTTTTGCGATTCCTGAAAAACTCTATGGGCGTCAAGCAGAAGTCGCAATCCTGCTAGCAGCATTTGACCGGGTAAGTCAAGGAGCTACCGAACTGATGCTTGTATTAGGCTTCTCTGGTGTGGGTAAAACAGTAGTCATCAATGAAGTTCATAAACCCATTACTTGTCAGAGAGGATACTTTATTAGGGGGAAATTCGATCAGTTTAATCGCAATATTCCTTTTTCTGCCTTAGTGCAAGCTTTTAGAGATCTAATGGCGCAATTACTGACAGAGAGTGATGATCGAATTGAGGTCTGGAGGAACAAGATTCTATTAGCATTGGGTGAAAATGCGCAGGTAATTATTGAGGTAATCCCAGAACTCGAATATATTATTGGAAAACAGCCTTGTTTGCCTGAAGTAACTGGTAATGCCGCGCAAAACCGGTTTAATTTGCTATTTCAGAAGTTCATTCAAGTATTTGCAACTCAAGAACATCCCCTGGTGATTTTTCTTGATGACTTACAGTGGGCAGATTCCGCTTCATTGAAGCTGATATATTTGCTAATGAGTGAAACCAGTAATCATTATTTGCTAGTGATTGGAGCATATAGGAATAATGAGGTTTCTATTGATCATCCTATGATCATAACTATCGAGGAGATGCGCCAAGAGGGAATTACAGTCAATAAAATAGTACTTGATGCACTCGCTCAGACCGATATCCATCAAATGGTTGCAGATACGCTAAAAAAATTATCACCAGAACAAGTATCCGCTCTTACGCATCTAGTATATAGAAAAACCAAGGGTAATCCTTTTTTCGCTAGCCAATTTCTTAAATCGCTGTATGAAGATAAGTTGATAACCTTTGATACAAAACTAAGCAGATGGTACTGTGATATTGAGCAGATAGAAGCGCTTTCCTTCACAGGAAACGTTTTGGAGTTTGTAGTGCTGCAAATCCAGAAATTATTACCGCAAACCCAGGATGTTCTAAAACTAGCGGCATGTATTGGCAATCAGTTTAATCTAGAAAGGCTATCAGTTATTTATGAAAAATCTCCAGCAGAGACAGTAGCACATCTCTGGCCAGCTATTAAGGATGGATTTATCTTACCTATCGAAGAAGGATATAATTTTTTTCAGAATGAGTTTGGTGTTATTGAATATTTAGCATCAGATAATAGTAGATCAACAGCTGTTACTTATAAATTCCTCCATGATCGCTTTCAACAAGGTGCTTATTCGCTAATTTCGGAAAATGAAAAACCAGCTACTCACTTAAAAATTGGTCAATTGCTGTTGAGTAATACGTTAGAACCTGAGAGAGAAAAAATCATTTTTGAAATAGTTAACCAATTAAATATTGGTATAAAGCTTGTCACCTCTGAATCTGAACGGGATGAGCTAGCACAACTTAACCTACTGGCAGGTAAGAAAGCTAAGTCTTCTACGGCTTACCAGGGAGCAATTGAATATTTTATCACTGGGATTAGTCTGCTGAAATCTGATTGCTGGCAAAGCCAGTATGAGTTATCTTTAGCACTGTATGAATCAGCTGCTGATGCAGCTTATCTTGGTGGTGATTATGAACAGATGGAGCAGTTAGCACAAACAGTAATACATCACACGAAAAATATACTAGACCGAATCAGTATTTATGAAACCAAAATCCAGGCCTATGTAGCTCAAAATCATGTTTTAGATGCGATTGAAATCGCTCGTCGGGTAATGAGTCAGTTCAACCTGGTTTTTCCCAGAAATCCTACAACCGATGATATTCAACAGGCTCTGCAAGAAACTGCTACAACTATTAGCGGACGCGAGATTGCAGAATTGCTCGACTTACCTGATATGGTAGATGCAGATAAGCGAGCAGTGATCCGAATTGTGGCAGTTGTTACTCCAGCTGTCTATATTGCCGAGCCAAATCTATTTCCACTACTCATCCTCTCCCAAGTTAATGCATCTATTCAGTACGGCAATGCTCCATTTTCCGCCTTCTGCTATGCCTGTTATGGCATTCTTTTAAATGGAATTGTTCATGATATTGAAGCAGCAGATCAGATTGGCAACCTGGCTTTATTGTTAACTGACAAGTTTAATATTAATGAAATCAAACCCACAGTATTTTATGTTGTCGGTGCTTTTATTGCCTATTTAAAGTCTCCTCTGCAGAAATCACTACAGCTTATGCTTGAGGGTTATAAGATTGCTTTAGAAACTGGGAATTTATATTACGTAGGCTTTAATACAAAAGATATCTGCCAGTATTCCTATTTCCTGGGTCAAAATCTAACTTCACTAGAGCAGGATATGCGGGCTTACATTGATGTGTTAAAAAACTGTAATCAAGGCGTGACTCTTAGCTATTGCCGCATTTTCTGGCAAGCTGTTTTGAACTTGCTTGGTAAATCCGATAATCCTTGTGCTTTGAACGGTGAAGCACTTAATGAATCAAAATTTCTGCCTCAACTGGTTATAGCAAATGAATTAACTGGTCTGCACTACTTTTTCCTCCACAAGATGATTCTTTGTTACTTGTTTGAAAATATTTATCAAGCAGTGGAAATAGCTGCTCAAGCTAGAGAATATTTAGTTGCTGGTACTGGCTATGCTACTATCCCAATGTTCTACTTTTATGATTCTCTTATAGCCTTAGCAGAATATTCTATAGCTACTGTCTCTTACAGGGAAAAATTATGGCAACGGGTGAAAGAAAACCAAGTAAAAATGGAGACTTGGGCGCACTATGCCCCAATGAATTACTTACACAAGTTAGACCTAGTGAAAGCCGAACAATTCAGAGTTTTGGGACAAATGGCACAGGCGGTGGATCTCTACGATCTTGCCATAGCTGGAGCTAAGGAAAATAAATATATTCAAGAAGAAGCCCTAGCCAATGAACTGGCAGCTAGATTTTACCAAGAGTGGAACAAAGAACCGATTGCTCAAATATACTTGAGGAATGCCTGTTATGCCTACCAAGAGTGGGGTGCGGTAGCCAAAATCAACGATTTACAGAGCCAATATCCTCAATTATTTTCAACGATGCTCTTTCAGCAGAGAGAACATGCTTCCGATAACAATGATGTAACTAGATTAGAACTTTCTAGTTCCAGTGGGGATGAGGCCTTGGATTTAGTCACAGTCATAAAAGCTTCCCATGCACTGGCTGAAGAAATTGAGTTAGATAAGCTATTGACAACGCTAATGCAGGTTGTAAGCGAGAATGCTGGGGCTGAAAAATCCATGCTCCTACTTCTACAAGATAATAATTGGGTAATTGCAGCTCAAAGAACTAGTAAAGTCACTGTCGAAATCGATATGACAAATCCAATTCTCCTATCAGAGGAGGTATCAGACGAATACGTTGAGATGATGAATTTGCCATCCCTTCCTCTTTCAGATAGTCAAGATATTCCAAAAACAGTTGTGAATTACGTCTCACGTACTAATGAAACCTTAGTGCTAGATGATGCAAGCATAGAAGTTACATTTGCTAAAGATCCTTATATCGCTTTATCACAACCGAAAAGCTTATTATGTACACCCATTCACTACCGTGGTAAGCTTATCGGCATTCTCTATTTGGAAAATAGTTTAACAACTGGAGTATTTACGCAAAAACGTCTTGAGGTTTTACGGTTGCTCACAGCACAAGCTGCTATCTCGTTACAAAATGCGATGCTATATACTAATTTAGCAGCAGCTAAAGAAAAATTAGAGAGTTACAGCCATACTTTAGAAAACAAGGTGCAGCAGAGAACTCAAGAGTTAAATGAGAAAAATCAACATCTTTCAGAAACTTTAGACGAACTTAAACACACACAATCTCATCTGATTGAAACCGAAAAGATGTCGTCTCTAGGGCAATTGGTAGCAGGTATTGCCCATGAAATTAATAATCCAGTCAATTTTATCTTTGGCAATCTGACGCACATTAGTGAATATACCCAAGATTTGCGAAGATTAGTGGAGCTTTACCAAAAACATTATCCATCTTCCCATCCAGAGATCGAAGCAGAAATTCTGTCAATCGAGCTGGAATTCCTGCTACAAGATCTACCTCAAATACTTTCTTCCATGCGAACTGGAGCAGATCGTATTCGCCAAATCGTTGCTTCTCTGCGAAATTTCTCGCGCATGGACGAATCTGAAATTAAAGCCGTTAATATTCATGAAGGACTTGATAGTGCTTTGTTAATCTTATCCCATCGTCTAGAAAAAACATCACACCGTCCTGCGATCAAGGTGGTTAAAAAATATGCACAGATACCAGAAGTTAACTGTTATGCTAGTCAGATTAATCAAGTATTTATGAATGTTCTAAGTAATGCTATTGATGCGCTAGATTCATTATTCATTACGAATGAAAGAGCAACCAAATTTGAACATAAACAAACAGAATTTCCTACTATCCAAATTTGTACTAAAATCACCAATAGAAATACAATAACTATTCAAGTTATAGATAATGGATCTGGTATGTCTGAGGATATTAAGCGACGAATATTCGAGCCATTCTTTACAACGAAACCTATTGGTTCAGGAACGGGTTTAGGGTTATCCATTAGCTACTCTATTATCAAAAAACATCATGGAAAAATAAGTGTAACATCAGAATTAGGCAAAGGAGCAAAGTTTTCCATCTCTATTCCCTTACATTCATTTTCATATACATAGGTCTTTTGAGTTTATTTATGTTAGTTCCCTGTCAACTTTCTCGTTCCCCAAACAAGTGTTCTAGAATGCGTTGACTTTCTGTGCGTAACCCTCTAATCTCTGCTACAACTATTTCAAAATTACGCTGATGTATTTCTACAGTTTGTACCAACGCTACAACAGTACGACTCAATTCGGCAACATCACTACTTGTTTTTGTTACCGTGTGTTCTAGTTGAGATAAACTGTTTCTCAACTCATCCTGCGCTAGCAGACTTTTCTCAATCTGAGCAGAATTTGCCTGGATTTGAGCAGAATTTGCCTGGATTTGAGCAGAATTTGCCTGGATCTGAGCAGAATTTGCTTCTATCATCGCTTCGATGCGATCTAGTCTGTCTGTCATAATCAGCTATTTCCTGTATATTTTCCTATTATAGCCCAATTTCCCAATTATTATTAGGTATTAAACCCATGACTACTCTCTAAGTGCATATCCCACACTACGTACTGTATGAATTAACCGTTGCTCCTGATTTTCCTCTAACTTCAAGCGCAAATAACGAATGTAGACTTCGATAATATTGGAATCTCCCATAAAGTCGTATCCCCAAACTTTTGTCAAAATTTGTTCTCTAGTTAATACCTGGCGCGGATGAGATATCAAGTATTCTAGCAAATCGAACTCTTTTGCTGTTAATTCTATTGAGCGGTTACCCCGATAGACTTGGCGCGTCAGGCGATTTAAGCTCAAATCTCCAAACTGTAAAATATCTTCGTTGGTTTCTTGAGTACGGCGGAGATGAGCGCGGATTCTCGCCAGTAATTCTTCAATACTAAATGGCTTGACTACATAATCATCCGCTCCAGCATCTAATCCAGCTACGCGATCGCTCACTTCATCTTTAGCTGTCAACAATATTATTGGGATAGAATTACCCGTTGACCGGAGACGACGACAAATTTCTACACCGGAAATTCCTGGTAACATCCAATCAATAATTGCTATATCTGGTGCTGACTCCCGTACTAATGTTAATCCAGTCATCCCATCATGCGCAACACTTGTTTTATAACCTTCACTATTTAATTCTAAGTCAATAAAACGTGCTAACTTAACTTCGTCCTCAATCAGTAAAATATGTGCTGTCATAAATAATCAAATCAAGTATGTCTGAACTTAATCATAAAATTGCTATGCAAGTAAAGTAATTGTGAATATACTTCCTTCGCCTAATTTTGATTCTACACTTACACTTCCTCCCATACTTTCCACAAAGGTTTTGACAATGGATAAACCTAGTCCATAACCTCCGGTCATATGACTACGGGATTCATCTACGCGATAAAAGCGCTCAAAAATCCGCGCTTGGTGTTGTAAAGGAATACCATAACCTTGATCACAAACTTGGATAATTATTTTCTCATGCATCTGATTTAATTTTAAAACTATTTGTGTATCACTTTCTGAATAATTAACGGCGTTGTTAATTAAATTAAGCAGTACCTGTTTGAGACGATTGTAATCTGCTCTCACCTCTATTGGATAAGCTACTGACTCAATCGTAATTTGGCGATCGCTATATTTTCTAGCCATAACTACAACTTCCTCAACCAAATCATTCAGTACAATCGGCTGCATTTGAAAGTGTAAATAACCACTATCTGCCCGCGCCAAATCCAATAAATCTTGTAATAAATGAATAGTCCTTTCCGCTTCAGATGCGGCGGTTTCTAAAGCTTCTTGCTGAATTTCAGTAAGGTTACTTTTACGGCGTAAAATACTCTGCAAGTAACCATGTATAATTGTCAGAGGTGTACGTAATTCATGAGAAATATTACTAACTAACTGTCGCTCTTGCTCCCAGGACTTTGACAGACGTGATAAAAGCATATTTAAAGTCTGAGCTAACTCTTTAACTTCACTGGGAGCATGATCAAGATATAATTGTACGCTGCCTAAATCCTCTACAGAAATCACAGAAGCCATGTAATTTATCTGATATAAAGGTTGTAGAGAACGCTTGATATAAAAGAGGATGACTACAGTTATGAGAATAATAGATAGCGTACTAGCAATTCTCAAATTATTTACCATTGTGACAAACATTGTTTGTTCACGGGTAATATCTTCCGCTATGAATAGCTTACCGAGTAATTTACCTTGTACCTGTAAATCACAGCTACCTAAAATAAAATAACTCTGATTAATTTGATAAACTTGAGGTTTAATCGACATCTTTGTCAGAGATATTAATTCAGATACTGTATCTTTAGGTAATAAATTTAAATTGTGAGACACAATTAAAATCTGATGATTAGGTTTTTTTAGCCAGGAAAACGTATTAGTATTAGTATTCTCTAAGTTGTTAATCGCTTTTTGCAATCCAGTTTCAGGTTGCATCATTTCGCTATAAATTTTTATATCCTGTGGCAATCGTCTAGTTATTCGTTCAATATTATACTTATGACCATCAATTAAGATTTGCTGCATTTGCCAACTAGTCCATACAGCAAGAGTACCCAATACTAAGGCTGAAAATGCAGCAATACCTGCTGTCAGACGGAGTCGTAAAGAAAATAAATCTATATTTCGCCAAAACTTCCTGGTTTGCTTCACTTGTTTAATTAGTAGTAAAATCTTGAGTCTATTTGTGATTTTGGGAAAACTGTCATCAAGTCCCCCAATTGATCGATAGCGCATTGTTGCTAAGATCAACTTAACCAATTTTAAACTGACTCACCAATAACTAGATGAATTCTAGCTGAGAATTTACTGAATATTTAGTGTTTTATTGCCAGGAGTTCTGACTAGAGCGTTAATTTTGAGCCTTGTAAGGGAAAAAACAGGCTCAATCGTTAGCACTTAAGATTCTTATAGGTTGCGGATAGCGATCGCTTAAATTTTGGTTAAATTCCCGTGTCTCATATCCCATTCAAAATGAAGTATTATAATCATAATCTAAGCACTGATTATGAGTCCATACCCTATGCTCGACAGTAGCCTTACATTCTTCCTCACTATGAAGATAAGGGATAATTATTGAATGAGTAGCACCTAAAGAATTGTTCAATGCGCCAACGACTATAGGACTTACTAAGTATCCCGTCAATGTGAGTAAATTAGCTGCTATAGTGAGAGAAAGATTGTTTTTTTGAGAAGAGGTGGAACAACGCATAGGATTCACTCACTGCTTTAGTGATTAACTAATGGTAAAAAAAGGATAACTAAAGGCTGAATTTATTCACTGGCAAAATCATTATTATTTGCACAATGAACTGAGACTTTGTACTAGCTATTAAATTGATGTTCGTACTATTTATTTGAACATCTCTAGATTAATCTAACAAACAGGAGTGAAAATATCTTGAGTATTATTACTAGTTGTTGTGAATTTTTTTCAAGATATGACAAAAAATGATTCCATGACTTACAAATCGATATGAGAAACAACTTTTTTACGCATTAATACTTAAATTTTTATAGATTGTTCCCTTTTAATGGATATTCAACAAGTTCCTCCCATGGGTTATGACTATTAGAGATATATCTTAAGATAGGTAGATCCAGCGACTAATAGCTAATAACATACTAATTATGGTAATTGTTATATTTAGTTGCACAGGAAATTTTATGCAAGGACTTGTGCAAACGTTCATAATACCACTTATACGTTAATAAACAAAACCAAATAAAATGTCAGCTAGAGGAAAAACTTGGGAAATCAAATTATCCCGGATGCTACAACACAATAGACGTTTAGCTTTTTGTCAAGCTTGTCTAATTGGCGTAGTTTCAGGGTTAGCAGCGGTCTTGCTAGAACAAACAGTGAATTGGGCGGGCGCATGGCGAGTCCATATGTCATATTGGTTTCCGGCTTATGTAGTGTTACCACTCATTGGGTTGGTGGGAGCGACTTTAGCTGGTTGGTTAGTAGAGAGCTTTGCTCCTGATGCAGCTGGTAGCGGTATGGCTGAAGTCAAGGCAGTCTTAGCTCGTATTCCCATGCCATTAAATTTGCGCATTGCAGTAGTCAAAATCATTAGTGCTACATTAGTACTAGGCGCAGGGATGCCTCTAGGAAGGGAAGGTCCCACAGTCCAAATTGGCGCAGCATTGGCAAATCAGCTGAGTAATTGGGTGCCAACTTCTCCAGAGAATCGTCGCCAATTGATTGCTGCTGGTGCTGGCGCTGGGTTAGCTGCTGCTTTCAATGCGCCGATCGCTGGCGTACTCTTTGTCGTGGAAGAATTGTTGCAAGACGTATCAGGTATTACTCTAGGAACGGCAATTTTAGCTTCTTTGATTGCTGCGGTTATTTCTCGGCTCTATGGTAATCAAGGGTTAGATTTAGATTTACAACTATCAGTCTTCCGCACAACTTTCTTTGTCCCAGAAATCCCTTTTTATCTGATCTTGGGCATATTATCTGGACTAATAGGTACTTTGTTTAATCGCAGTATTGTCGCCAGTTTAAATTTTAATCATCAAATATTGCACTTGAGATTACCCTGGCGGCTTGGTTTAGCCGGATTAATCACTGGAATAGCGATCTGTTTCTTACCTGTTACCTTTCGGGATAATGCCGGATTACGAGAACTACTATTGACTGGTAATGCTGACTGGGTATTTGTCGCCATTACCTTAATTGTGCAATTTATCCTGATCGTACTTTGTTCTAGTTCTGGCGCACCAGCGGGTTTATTAGTTCCTACCTTAATACTAGGAGCAGCACTCGGTTACCTAGTAGGTGATAGTGAAAATGCCCTGTTTAAAATAGGTGTGGCGACAACTTATGCCCACGTAGGTATGGCAGGTTTTTTTAGTGCTGTTTCTAAAGTACCAATTACTGCAGTTGTCATGGTATTTGAGATGACAACTGATTTTAATTTAGTCCTACCAATGATGATAGTATCTATAGTAGCTTATCTAGTAGCAGATAAAATTGATCATCGTTCGATCTACGATTTGCTGTTAGAGAGCAAAGACATTCATATCAAGAAAGATATACATCATAAAACATTCTTGTCTGAAATTAGTGCTGCTGATGTGATGCAAAGATGCGTAGAAACCTTAGACCAGAGCATGACTATTGATGAAGCAATCCAGACTTTTTCCCGTTCTCAACATCACCATTTTCCAGTAATGAAAAATGGACAAATTGTGGGAATTTTGACGCAAACTGACCTAAGTAATCGCACTACAAAACAACTAACCGGAGATAGATTGATTCAGGAAGTCATGACCCTAGAACCAATCACAGCTAATCCTACAGTAAGTCTAGCCCATGTACTATATTTACTCAATCGTCATCAGATAAATTGTTTACCTATTACCGAAGGTCACAAGTTATTGGGAATTATTACTCGCAGTGATATTATCCGGGCGGAAGCAGAACAATTAGCCCAAAACTCCTCTCAATCATTATGGGAATTAGAAAAATCTTATGTGACTTATCAAAACCGTTCCCCATCTTTAGGGAAAGGGCGTTTGTTGTTACCAATATCCCATCCCCAAACAGCAGGGACTTTACTGGAAATTGCCGCAGCGATCGCTAAGGAACAGAACTACGATATAGAATGTTTACAAGTAATTATTGTACCACTAGGTCAGGATCTGGCGGAAGCAGAAGTACAAACTACCACCAGCCATCATCTGTTCGCCCAGTTAAGACAAATCGGAAAAAATTGGCAAGTTCCCATTCATACAGAGATTCGAGTCGCTCATGACGTAGCTGGAGCAATTTTAGATACTCTCCAGGAAAAACATATTGACTTATTGCTGATGGGATGGAAAGGTAAAACCTTTACTTCAGGAAAAGTTTTTAGCCAAGTTGTGGATAAGGTGATTCACACAGCAACATGTGAAGTCATTTTAGCTAAACTGAACCATAAAAGGAGTTTTAACCGGTGGTTAGTACCATTAGCCGGAGGTCCTAATTCTACGGAAGCCATTCATTTATTACCTGCTCTGACTCAACTCAGTTCATATCCAGAGATTAATCTCTGTCAGATTGTTGAGTCAGGTGAGTTAACGCCTGACTCGACTTATTTAGCAAGTTCGGCTGAGTTTCTGCGGGAGAAAATTACTGGATTTGTCGCCACTACTACGATTCACTCCCATTCTGTTGCTGAAGCGATCATCAAATATGCAGAAAAAGACCACAGTGATGTAATTGTCTTAGGAGCTACGCGGGAAAATCTTTTCCAGCAAGCTCTCCACGGCAATATTCCAGAAACTATTTCCACAAAAAGCGATCGCACACTGATCTTAGTCCGCGCTCCCCTGCTCCCCTAGCCTGGATATACAATCGTATTCCGCTCGGCTGCGCCTAATTTAGGTAAGAAATTTTGAGCCGAGTGGGGTGTCAGATCCGTAGGAAGGATACCAGGCACATGCAACGCTTGAATTAAATGTTGCAGTAATTTATCTTGTTGGCTGCGGAAAACTCCGGTACTACTACCACGGTTGATAATAGAAAACCAAACCAAACCGCGATCGCGTGTAGGGATAACCCCTGCTAAAGAGCTTACGCTATTTAATGTACCGGTTTTAACTACAGAATTAATAGGTAAATGTCGTGCATGTATTGTTCCCCGATGATCGAAACCAGACATAGCGAATAGATCGGCTAAAGTCAACCCATGAGTTAAAGCTTCTCTTTCCAATGCAATTAACATAGCACAAATAGCTCTAGGAGAAATTTGATTACTTGTTCCTAGCCCAGAACCGTTAATTAACCGAATTTCTGAGTCAGGAACTCCAGCTATCTGCGCCGCAGTTTCTCTCACAACCGCCGCCCCACCAACTGACTGCGCTAGCATTTCGGCCATATCATTATTGCTATAAACGTTCATTTCCTTGAGCAGTTGTTTCAAGGGTAATGACTGATGACGTATGAGTAAAGTCTGTTTCTGAGGGGGTTGTTCTACTTTAACAGTTCCACTAATCAAAAGTTGGGGCTTTGGTGTACCCTTAGGCATCAGCGAATATTCATAAATTTCTCTGCGACTCCAACTTCGATAATTCGCAACTCGTTTGAATAACTGACCAGCCAGCAGCGGATTATGTTGGAAATCCATGGCGAAGTTACTCACAATTACCAAATTCCCTTTGACTTGTTTAATCCCTAATTTATGGAGTGCATTACTGATAGCGATCGCTTCTTGACCAACAAATAGAGGGTCATTACCACCAGTAATCACTAAATCTCCCTGTACTGTGCCATTGGTAATCGGTCCTGTAGCACTAATCAAAGTCTCAAACTGGTGGTCTGGACCCCAGGTTTTAAAGGACACTAATGAAGTGGCTATCTTAGTTAAAGATGCAGCTGGTAGAGGTGTTGTACCTTGGTGATTAGCAATGAGCATAGGTCCAGATTGTATCCAAATCCCCTGGTCTGCTAGTAAATTTTGCGGGACTAACTTGGTTTTCAGCAGTTCTTTGAGATATTCTTGTACGACCATAGCTCCCTCTGGATTTGGGTCAGGGGCGAGAATCAAACTAGGACTGCTCGGCCAAGCTAACATATTTAAAGTTTCTCCAGGCTGAATCTGCACACCAGCCATTTGCAGCCAGAGGGAAACCAAACCCGAACCCAATAATTCCAGCATGTTTTGCTCCTCAATCCAAAAGTTTCTGATATCTAGCGAACTGTTTCCTGTGCTAATATACAGCCTTTTTCATCTCGATCAGCACTTAGCGATCAGAAATAGTATTTTCCTCATTTGAGCGTGATCAAAGTGAGGAAGTGGGAAAGAGGAAGTGGGAAATAGGCGATCGCTTAACTAGAATGTTTTGCTCTTAATTTCGAGAAAATACGCGGAAATTTCGGTTTGCCAAAACCTCCCCTCCATGATTCTATATAAGTATAAAATACTGGGGTGATATAAAGAGTTAAAAATTGTGAGAATACTAACCCACCCACAACTGCAATACCTAACGGACGACGCGCTTCTGAACCAGAACCTGATCCCAATGCAATAGGTAATGTACCAATTAAAGCTGCCATTGTAGTCATCATAATTGGGCGGAAGCGAACTAAACACGCCTCATAAATAGCATCCATTGGGCTGACACCTGAACTACGCCGTTTTTCAATGGCAAAATCCACCATCATAATCCCATTTTTTTTCACAATACCAACTAGCAAAATAATCCCAATAAAAGAGTAGAGATCTAGCTCTACATTAAATATTAGTAGTGTGAGTAAAGCGCCAAAACCAGCTGATGGGAGTCCGGAAAGAATTGTTAACGGATGCAGGAAATCTTCATAGAGAATACCCAAAATTAGATAAATCACCACAATTGAAATCAGTAATAACAAACCGAGACCATTGAAAGATTGGGCAAAAGCTTTGGCTTGTCCTTCAAAATCTGCTGTAACTGGTGTTCCTCGCAGTGTGTCTGCTGCGAATTGTTTAATTTTTTCTGTGACCTCACTTAAAGATGCTAAAGGGTTACCTGATGCGTCCGATGCTATGTCAAAAGAAATGGTAGCTGATGGTAGTTGACCTAAATGGTTAACTGTAAGTGGACTTGCGTCTTGAGTAAGTTTGGCGATCGCACTCAACGGAACAGATACGCCAGCGCTATTTTGCACATAGATTAGAGATAAAGCATTTGGATCGTTTTGATATTCTGGTTTAACCTCCAAAATTACGTAGAATTCATTATTGGGGGTATACATGGTAGAAATTTGACTCGAACCATAAGCATCACCTAGAGTTTTTTGGACTTGGGATGCAGTAATACCGAATGTAGCGGCTTTTTGATTATCGACTTGCACTTCTATCTGGGGAGTACTAAGTTGTAAGTCACTATCAACTCTATCAAGTCCCGGTATAGTTTTAACCTTTTCCAACATGATAGGAGTGTATTTTCGTAAAGCTTGCAGATCTAAACTCTTCAAGGAAAATTGATATTGTGAGTTGCTCTGTAAACTACCAACAGGAATAGCTGTGGGCGATCGGGGAAATGCTGTAATACCAACTATGCCCGCTTGCCGTAATTTCTTGTTTAACACTTCCACAATTTTTATTGAATTTATCTCCCGTGGGGGGCGTGGTTTTAAGCTGGCAAAAATCCGCCCACTATTGACTGAGGCATTTGGTCCGGCTGCACCGACAGTAGAAGTTAAAGCAGCAACATATGGTTCTTTACGGACAATTTCCACCAATTTTTGCTGATGCAGCAGCATATCATCAAAAGAGATATCTTGTGCAGCTTTTGTGTTGATATAAAGTTGCCCAGTATCTTCTGCAGGAATAAAACCTTTAGAAACTATGGTGAATAAATATGCAGTCAGTACAAGAATTAACACTGAAACAATAACTGTCACGAGGCGGTATTTGAGTACTGGTTTAAGTGTCAACTCATAACCCTTGAGCAGAAAATCAAAGGCATTTTCCGTGATCCGATACAGCAAATTTCCTTGTTTTTGATGGGATGAACGCAGAAAACGACTACATAACATTGGGGTTAAGCTAAGAGAAACGAAACCTGACACCAAAATTGCGACAGAAATAGTGACTGCAAATTCATGAAATATGCGACCAATTAAACCCCCCATGAACATGATGGGGATAAATACAGCTACCAATGATAGGGTCATGGATAAAATAGTGAAGCTGACCTCTTTTGACCCCTTCAAGGCTGCTTCCATAGGTGCTTCGCCCATTTCCAGATAACGCACAATATTCTCTAAGACCACTACTGCGTCATCAATGACAAACCCGACAGATAGTGTCAAAGCCATTAATGAAAGATTATCTAAAGAGTAGCCCAAGAGATACATAGCTGCAAAAGTCCCGATCACAGCGATCGGTAGGGCTAAACTAGGAATTAATGTGGCGTTAAGGTCGCGCAAGAACAAAAAGATCACGCCGACTACTAGAGCAATAGATAGAATGAGCGAAAATTTCACATCATCAATGGAAGCTCTAACAGATATGGAGCGATCATATAAAATGCCCATTTCTATAGATTGCGGTACTTGGGCTCGGAGTGAAGGTAATAGTTTCTTAACGTCATCGACAATTTGGACAGTGTTAGCGCCTGGTTGGGGCTGAACTGCTAAAACTATTCCTAGATGGTTGGTAACTTTTTTATCAGTATAAAGATTAACAATTTTGTTATTCAGTACATCGTCTATGACATTACCTAAATCCTGGAGTCTCACTGGTTCTCCATTTTGATAAGTCACAACCAGGGATTTATAAGCATCAGCGTCATTCAATTGCCCGTTCATCTGAACGAGAGAGCCTTTATAAGTACCAGAAAGGTTCCCATTGGGTAAGTCCACATTCGCTGTCTGAATTGCTGTTTTAACCTGTTCAAAACTTATCCCACGAGTTGCTAATGCTTGTGGGTCTAGTTGCGCACGTATGGCATATTGTTTTTGACCATAAACTTGAATTTGTGCGACACCATCAATCATGGTGATGGGTTGTCCTACTGTCACTTCCCCATATTCATCTACTGTGTATATGGGTTCTGTATCAGAATACATGTAAATATATATGATCGGAGAAGCAGACGGATTGACCTTACGATATGTAGGAGGTTTGGGCATTCCTGTAGGTAATTGTCCTGCAGCAGCATTAATTGCTGCTTGTACATCCTTAGCTGCATCTTCTACACTACGACTAAAGCTAAACTGTAAGGAGATGTTGGTACTACCTGTGGTGTTAGTAGAGCTAGATGAGTCTAGCCCAGCAATCTCTGTAAACTGTCTTTCTAAGGGTGCTGCAACAGTAGATGCCATAGTTTCTGGTGTAGCACCAGGTAAGCTCGCAGTAACGTTAACAAATGGATAATCAATGTTAGGTAGTGGGCTAATAGGTAGCAAAGAATAGCTCAGAATGCCAAACAGTAATATACCTATCATGACCAAAGTGGTCATGACCGGACGGCGAATAAAAATTTCTGAAAGGTTCATGATGATTATAGGGGTGCAGGGGTGCAGGGGTGCAGGGGAGAAAGATTTATTAGGTTTGTGGTGTTAGTTTGGTGTTCTTTCTTCTATTCAGTAATTGGTTGATTTTTTTCCGACCGGATTCCATGTAGATGTAAAATACAGGAGTCAGGTATAAGGTTAGGAGTTGTGAAAACACTAATCCTCCTACAACTGCAATACCCAGAGGTCTACGGCTTTCAGAACCAGCTCCAAATCCTAGTGCAATAGGTAGAGTTCCCATCAAAGCTGCCATAGTTGTCATCATAATGGGACGGAAACGGACTAAACATGCTTGATAAATGGCTTCTGCTGGTTTTTTATCCCCATCTCGTTGAGTTTCAATCGCAAAGTCCACCATCATGATGCCGTTTTTCTTCACGATACCCACCAAAAGGATAATTCCGATGAAGGAATAAACATTTAGTTCTACATGGAAGAACATGAGAGTTAACAATGCTCCAAATCCGGCTGAAGGTAATCCTGAAAGAATAGTGATTGGATGAATGAAGTCTTCGTAAAGAATACCTAATATTAGATAAATCACTAAAATAGCAATTAGTAGCAGAAACTCTAGGCTAGGTAGGGAATTTTGGAAAACCTCACTTGTACCTGTGAACTTAGTAATGATGCTATCTGGAATTATCTGTTTAAGCAACTGGGAAACTGCTGCAGTCGCACTTCCTAAAGAAGCTTCGGGAGCTAGATTAAAGGAAATTGTTGCTGCATTTAACCGCCCTGCATGGTTTACTGTCAAGGGTTGCATACCTGATGAGAGTGTAGCAAATGTTTTTAATGGTACTTCTTGCCCAGCGCTACCATCCACATACAAGGACAGCAGAGAATTCTCATCTTTTTGATCCTGGGGTTCTAGTTCTAAGATGACTTGATATTCATTAGTTGCTGCATAAATGGTTGATACTTGATATGAACCATAGGCGTTTCTCAGTGTATTTCCGACTTGTTGGGCAGTGATGCCATAAGTTGCAGCTTTATCGCGATCGATATTAACTTTTATTTGGGAGGTCAGCTGTAGATCGCTGTTCACGTCCTGGATTTCTGACAATTGTTTCATGCTTTCGACTAGCTTTGGTACATATTCTTGCAGCAGGCTGGTATCAGAACTTTGCAGTGAGACTTGGTAAAGTCCACTGGTTTGCTGTGCACCAATGGGGATCGCTGGAGGATTCTGTAAGAAAACTTGAACACCGGGAATATTTGCTAGTTTTGGGCTTAGATTGCGAATAATCTCATCAGCACTCTGACGCTGCGATCGCTCTTTCAGGCGAATAAATAAGTTCCCAGAATTACCAGCAACCGTAGATCCACTACCACCAGCGCTAGTTCCAGGACCAAGATTAGAGTTAACCGCAGCCACATTAGGGTCTTGACGAATTAAATCGGCTACTTCCTGCTGATGACGTACCAAAGCAGCAAAAGAAACATCCGGTGCTGCTTGAGTGATCCCAATAATTTGTCCGGTGTCTTCGCTAGGAATGAATCCTTTAGGAACTATGACAAATAACCAAATTGTCACCAAAAACATCGCACCTGATAAAATCATTGTGGTGAGATGATATTTCAGAGCTATTTTTAACGTCCCATCGTATAAGTTAAGGAATTGATCAAAGACATATTCTGAAGCCTGATATAATCTGCTTTGCTGGTTATGTTCTGTATGTTGCAGAAAGCGGCTACACAACATGGGAGTTAAACTCAGGGAAACAAACCCAGAGACTAAAATGGAAACGGCGATCGTCACAGCAAATTCATGAAATAATCGCCCTAGCAATTCATTCATGAATAACATCGGGATAAATACTGCGACTAGAGAAAGGGTCATAGATAAAATGGTAAAGCTGATTTCCTTTGACCCATTCAACGCAGCTTCCAGAGGGCGCTCACCCATTTCCATGTGACGCACAATATTTTCCAACATGACGATCGCATCATCTACCACAAAACCCACTGATAAAGTCAAAGCCATTAATGACAAGTTATCTAGTGAGTAATTGAGCATATACATAACTGCGAAAGTACCAATTAGGGAAACTGGTAACGCCATACTCGGAATTAAGGTAGCCGAAAGATTCCGCAGAAACAGAAAAATAACCAGGATAACTAAACCAATTGTCAGTATTAGTGTGAATTGAACATCGTCTACAGAATCACGAATTGACTGAGATGCATCATAAAGTATACCTATCTCTACAGATGCAGGTAGGGAATTACTATCTGTCTTTAATTTGGTGAGGAAGCCGTTTTTCTTGTTGATAATTGAATCAACAACTCCCACTGTATTGCTTCCAGGTTGTTTGCGGACAGCCAGAATAATAGCTCGGTCGTCATTATACCAACTAGCTACTTTATTATTTTCTACACCATCAATTACCCGTCCTAACTGTTCCAAATACAAGGGCGAACCATTACGATATGTAACAACTAGTTTTCGGTAAGCCGCAGCATTTTCTAATTGACCATTAGTATGGACAGTGAAATTTTTGTGGCTACCAGAAAGGCTCCCAGTCGGTAAATCAACATTTCCCTGCAGAATGGCTGTTTGTACTTGATCTAATCCAACTTGCCAAGTAGCCAATTTGTCTGGATTCATTTGAATCCGTGCTGCATATTTTTGGGAACCATAGATTTGCACTTGTCCTACCCCAGGTAGAGTAGATAGCTTTTGTGCTACGTAGGTCTGGGCGTAATTGTCTACTTGTGAAAGTGGTAGAGTTGCAGATTGTAAAGAAAGGTAGAGAATTGGCTGGTCGGCTGGGTTTACCTTACTGTATGAAGGTGGGTTGGGTAGGTCGTTAGCAATCTGTCCAGCAGCAGCGGCGATCGCTGCTTCTACATCCTGCGCAGCATCATCAATCTTCCGGTCTAGATTGAATTGCAAAGTAATCTGAGTACTACCTAGGGTGCTAGTAGAACTAATTGAGTCAATTCCAGAAATAGTCGTAAATTGATTTTCCAATGGGCGAGTCACAGAATCAGCCATTGTTTGCGGACTCGCACCTGGACGAGAAGCACTTACCTGAATTGTGGGATAGTCCACATTTGGTAAAGCACTAATCGGCAATTGATTATAACTCATCAAGCCAAAGATCAAAATTCCCGCCATGACTAAGGTAGTCATGATCGGGCGACGAATAAATAATTCCGAGAGGTTCATGAGTTATCTCCCGATGACTGATGGGAATGATGATGGTGTTTTCCCTTGGTCTGAGTGCCATCAATGGCTAAATCCGCAGCAGTTTTAATCCTAATTTTGCTACCTGGATTCAGGTTAGCTTGTCCATCAGTCACTACTTGCTGTCCAGGCTGGATTCCTTGAGCAATTACAGCTAAATTATCCACAGTATTACTCACCTTGACTGGGACATTCTCCACTGTGCGATCAGGCTGAACAACAAAGACAAACTGACCATTTGGTCCATTTTCTACTGCTTGTGCAGGCACAACGGTCGCATTAGGTACTCGAGTGAGTGTCAGAGTAGTATCTACATAACGACCAGGGAATAGTCGGCCTTCAGAGTTGTCAAAGTTACCAAGCAACTGAATCGTACCTGTAGTATTGTCTACTGTGTTATTTACGAATGCCAAAACACCGGATATGGGATGTGTATTATTACTACCAAAAACTACGCTTACCTTTAGTTTGCCATTTTCCATGTACTGTTGTACTGCTGGTAGCTGGGATTCAGGAATAGAAAAGGAAACTTGAATTGGGTGAATTTGGGCGATCGTGACTAGAGGATTACTAGTCGCACTGTTTGCTTGGACTACATTACCTTCCGTGATTAAAATATTACCTGCAAGACCTGTAATAGGTGCGTAAATTTTAGTGTAAGACATTTGTACTTGAGCACTTGCTAATGCTGCTTGGTCTGACTTCACCACAGCTTGAGCATTTTTAATTGCTGCCTGATCACCTAAAACAACTGATTGATCGACTTTAATTGCGACAATATCTCCTTTAACAACTTCCTGGGCATTCTTGATTGCATTAATATCCACTTGTAAGGTAGCCTTATCAGAACCATCATTTGTGAAATATTGTTCAGCCTGATCTAAACTGATAGCTCCATCCTTGTACAATCTACCGTATCGCTTACTTTGTGCTCTTGCGTACTTCGCTAGTGCCTGATCTTTTGCTAGAGTTGATTTAGCTTGTTGGACTTGCGCTTGGTCTTTACCTAGAGTTGTTTTAGCTTGATCTACAGTATGCAAATCTTTAGCTAAAGTTGCTCTAGCCTGTTGGACTTGTGCTATGTCTCTGTCCAATACTCCTTGTGCTTGTTGAATAGCGGCAAATTCTGTGCGGTTGTCAAGTGCAAATAAAAGCTGTCCTTTATGTACTTGTTGACCTTTTTTAAAATAAACTCCCGTAATCTGTCCGGAAACTTGGGGTGTAATTGATACGGTAGACCAAGCTTGGACATTACCGATCGCCTGCAATTGCACTGGAACAGTTTTTTGGAAAGCGATCGCTACAGTTACGGGTGTTGCTCTATCTTTACCAGCGGACTTATCAGATTTATTCGATTTGGTCATTCCTCGGGATGCGAAGAAGCCAATTACAGCGAGCAGTGTCAAAACAAAGAAGATCAAACTAACCCATTTAGTGGGCTTCGAGTCTAAATATTCCTCAATTGAACTCTCATTAGGAATATTGTCTTGCATGAGAGCCTCCAAAAAATTAGGTTAAAGGTTGACGTTTGAAAATTTTATGGTTGGCGCAGTTTTAATTCTAAAGTCAAAAGTAGACATTTGCATAAACCAAAGTTCCTAAAGTCCCTAGCCGAAAAGTACTGATATCGACATGACTTTTTTCCTATGATCGACATGACTTTTTTCCTAGTCTTGAGGAGAGAAATCTAGGAGAAAGTATCTATTAATACGCAGGATACATCTGCTCTCTCATGGGGATTTGGCTCGTTGAGGATCGACTACGGGTATGTATTTAGGCTAAAATAGGAATTGGGTATGACTCCTTTCTCAAAATAGTCGGACTTAATGGGAAAAGATCCAGATAATAACTCGATAACTTTCAAGGAAAAATGGCTCACAGCAAAATCCTTATCCCACCAAATACATTGTGGGAAAGTGTCAAACACAGAACTCAAACGGCTCTGCGATGTGGAGCTTTACAGTCTATCCCGACAGAATTTGAATTTGTTGAGCAGGATGGAGTCAACTTCTTAGTCAGGGTTTTGGTCAACTTAGATCAGAAAAAAGCTGCGCAAGAGAAGCAGGATCAACAATTTATTGATACCGGTAAAGAATTTAACCCCTTCTTACCCTATGAGGAAGATTTATTTGTAGCGGATATAACGGACACACATGTTTGTATTTTAAATAAATTTAATGTGGTTGAACATCACTTACTGATTATTACTCGCGCTTTCGCAGAGCAGGAAAGCTTATTGACAGTAGAGGACTTTACTGCTATGTGGGCTTGTCTAACCGACTTTCCGGGTTTAGTTTTTTATAATAGTGGTAAAGCTGCTGGTGCTAGTCAAAGACATAAACATTTACAAATAATTCCTTTACCTTTAACAAATACAATTGAAATCCCGATCGCCCGATTATTCCCCAGCACCAAACTCCAGCAGGGGATCAAAAATATACTAAGATTACCTTTCCTACACGCTTTCACATCTCTTGATTATAGAGAAGATGCTCAAGTAACTTTCGCCAAATATCGCTGTTTACTCCAAGCAGTTGGGATAGAAGCTACGACAAACAATATGCAATCTGGTGCTTATAATCTATTAGCGACCAAGGAATGGATGTTGATAGTTCCTCGATCGCATGAAGATTACCAGTCTATCTCCGTCAACTCTTTAGGATTTGCTGGTGCAATGCTAGTACGAAATTCTACACAAATGCAGTTGCTCAAAGATATTGGTCCAATGAATATTTTACGAAATGTGGGTTTTCCAATTTAATTCGTGGTGAATATCTTCTGGGAAGCGAACTTCCTAATTCTTCCGAATATACCTAGAGATATGACAGAGCCTAGCGCGGGTATAGTTGCACCACCAGGGATCTCGAAGGGTACAGAAGTAGCAGCAGTTGAAACTGAAATAGACTGCGCATTAACACTTATGCTGATCGGTGAACCTGGTAAGCTTGGGTCGCTGACTAGAATCTGACCACTAATATTGGTATCGACACTACCGTTAGCTAAAATGCTCACGGAAGCCTCAAGCACATCACCATTAGGATCTGTAAAATTGATGTTGATAGGGTCAGGAGTCCCTCCTTCATCTGCTAGAGCCGAGAAATCGAAAGAGGTTACTCCTGATGAATCTAATGCTTGAGCAGGAGTAATTGAACTTGCTGTGATTCCGAGTCCAGCTAAAACTAAAATAGCAAAACCTTTGCCTGTTCTAGTTCCTAATAATTTCAATGTAGTTAAGATCATTTGCTTGGTGCCTTTTACTTCTTGTTTGGTTTTTAGATTTTTACTTTTGTCAGCACAAAACTTCAGCTCCTAGACTGATAAGAGCAAAAAACTATAAATGACGATCTAAGTGGAATACCCGATGAATGAAATTCCTCTTGAAGCTGGAAAATTCCTAGTTGATCAAATCTAGATAAACTTTGCTATTAACAATACCAACGCTTAGTGAGGGTGATTTGATCACTCTCTAACTCTCTAACCGTTTTTGCCAAAATCTTTGTATACCAAGATTTTGGTGAAGATATTGAGTGAACGAAAAATATTCATAAACGAGCAATATTCATGTGGTTTGAACAATTCAAGCTTATTGCTGAAGTAGTTATAAAAATATATATCTTAGGTATTGATTTTGGGTTTAAAAGTATCTTCATTTGTGACTATATTTACATATCAGATCATAATTAAATAAATTAGCAAATAGTCCGGGAAGTTAACTTATATCAAATCTGAATTACCGTAATATTCTTCCTAAATATTTACCTAAAAGCGTAATTGATTCAGGCATTAAAACTAATATTATCATATAGGAAATGATCGACCATATGAAGAAAAATTTATGAAGATAATAAACAACCACATATTTGGCAAAACTGAACTTATCATCAAAGAAGATAAAACAAGATAAATCTCGGAGGCTATGTGATGGAATCTCTAGACTTAGGCTGGATTCGCGCCCAATTTCCGGCACTTACACAGAAAATTAATGGTAATTTGGGTATTTTTTTGGATGGTCCAGGTGGAACTCAAGTACCTGGAGCAGTATTAGACGCAATTAGTAATTATTTAGTTAGGTCTAATGCTAATGCTCATGGATCGTTTATGACTAGCGAACGTACAGATATAGTAATTAATTCCGCTAGAGCGGCGATCGCGGATTTTTTAGGTTGTCATAGCGATGAGGTGGTATTCGGTGCAAATATGACTACTCTGACTTATACAATGAGTCGGGCGATAGCACAGCGACTCCAACCAGGTGATGAAATTATCGTGACTCGACTTGACCATTCAGCTAACATTTCTCCTTGGTACGCTTTAGCAGAAAAAGGAGTAATTATCCGGGTTGTTGATATTAACGTTGCTGATTGTACACTCGATATGGAAGATTTACAGCGCCAGATCAATAACAAAACCCGGTTGATTGCTGTGGGTTATGCTGCTAATGCTGTAGGAACAATCAACGATATCGCCAAAGTGGTAAGTTTGGCTCATGCTGTTAACGCCTTAGTTTTCGTTGACGCTGTGCATTATGCGCCTCATGCTCCGATTAATGTCCATGCTCTAGATTGTGATTTCCTGGCTTGTTCTGCTTACAAATTTTTTGGTCCACATGTGGGTGTTCTGTATGGAAAGCGTGAACATCTATCTGAATTCACTCCTTTTAAAGTGAAACCTGCTGGGGATGAAGTTCCATCACGTTGGGAGACAGGTACTTTAAACCATGAAGGGTTAGCGGGATTAATTGCAGCAATTAACTATTTAGCTAAACTGGGTTGTCATGTTTCATCAAAATTGGATAGTGAATTACTTAACTCTTTAATGGTAGCAGACGCAGAGTGTTTGACTACTTTTTGTTGTCCTTTAGTTTTGACACAACCGGACGGATCATTAAATGATTTAGCGTCTGCTTATCGTAGTCGTCGAGCAGCGCTGTTAGCATCGATGGTGGCTATTCAACAGTATGAAAGGGAGTTAGTCAAACATCTGATTTCTGGTTTACAGGAAATTCCTGGTTTAACCATTTACGGAATTACTGACTTTGATCGCTTGGCTTGGCGGACACCCACTGTGGCTTTTCGTCTGGAAAATCATCCTCCAGCAACTATAGCTAGAATTTTGGGCGATCGCGGTATTTTTACTTGGTCTGGCAATTTTTACGCCCTTGACCTGACGGAAAGATTGGGTTTAGAAGATAAAGGAGGATTATTACGCGTTGGCATGGTTCATTACAACACACTGGCAGAAATCGAGCAACTTTTATTGGTGTTGCAGGAAATTTTTGTGGCATGATCGGAGTATAGCAGTGGAATGAAACCCTGATTAAGGAGAAAGAATCTACATTTTCTCAGATTCATTACCAGTTCGTTCAGACTGCTATTATCGTTATACTATAGTTTCTCAAAGTAAGAAAGTAGCAATGCTGGTTCAAGTAACAATAGAAAATTTCCTATCATTCAAGGAAGCAACTACCTTTAGTATGCTAGGTGTTAATAGTGACCTTAACCATGTTGGACATCTTGCTGTTGATGTAGCTGGTCAGGGAAAATCGCTGCTACCTATTGCTGCTATTTATGGTGCAAATGCAGCAGGTAAGTCTAACTTGATTAAAGCGATTGATTTTGCTCTCGTGCTAATCAATTATTTCTTACAGAAGCTGTAGAACGAAATGTCAAACTTTTAGTACCTGTTGTTAGTTGGTTCAAAAAAGTTTTGACTATCATTCCTGCAGAATCTAGTTATTACGGCTTGGAAATTGGTATACTAAATAGCGCAGAATTTACTAGTTTTCTGAGTGATTTTCTCAAATTTGCTGGTACAGGAATTGATTCTATAGGAGTAGAAGAAGTTGCTTTTGACTTTGATTACCTCTTTCCAGAAATGCCGAAAAGTATGCGTGAAGAACTATATCAGCAACTGGCTAAATCTGATGAAAATTCTGTAGCAATAATTAAAAACCCTCTAGGGAAAAGATATCTTTTGATGAAAGGAGAAGAAGATCAAATAGGCTTAATGCAGCTTAAGACAAAACATCGTCATGAAAAAGGTCAACTTGTAGATTTTTCTATAGATGAAGAATCGGGTGGAACACAGCGGTTAATTAATCTAATACCGGCTTTATTTATTCTCAAGAAAAAACCGGAAAAGGTTATATTATTGGATGAATTGGATCGTCGGTTACATCCTCTATTATCACGTCAGTTTTTAGAATTTTCCCTTGACTGTAAAATCGCAGAAAGTAGAAGTCAATTAATTTTCACTACCCATGATACTAACTTGTTAGACTTAGATATATTGCGTCGAGATGAAATTTGGTTTGTAGAAAAAAATCAACAAGGTGTATCGCATCTTTATTCGTTAGCAGAATTTAAGATTAGACCAGATTTGAAAATTGAAAAAGGATACTTAAATGGTAGGTTTGGAGCCATACCATTTTTTGGTAATATCCACAACTTAGGTTGGATTGGCTGTGATACTGAATCTTCTGCTGATACTGCTAAAGTTTAATTGTAGTAATGAAAAAACATAACAGAACAAAATTGCTTGATCGCAGTTATAATATACGGGATGCACAACTTTTTGTCATTGCTACATTTGCATATTAATACTTACATAATCAGCTATTTCTTTTGAGCGAGTCTTAATCGCAATAATATCTATCTTCAGAGGGAGGAGAAATAGTCAAGGCTGTAGTTACTATATATTTATCTTCCAAATAATCTTTTTCCCCTCAAGTTGAGATAACACCGGGAGGGGAGGGTTATTAGGATGTATATTCTCTCCCTTTGGGCCCGTGCGGGTCTGGGGGGAGAGAATTTGCTTTTTTTTAGCATGTAGGGGCGCAAGGCCTTGCGCCCCTACAATATTAAATTTGATTATGATTGCTCTTGACGACGATGGTTAGCTGCTTGTAATAGCAAGGATTCAGCAAAAGCGATCGCATCATTTGCAGAATTTCCACCTGCTAACTGCGCTAGTTCATCTCGTCGCGTAGTTAGATCCACCAAGTTAGTCACCCTAACTACAGTCCTTTGTCTACCGTTATCATGCTCATTTTTGCGGCTTTTCGAGGGATTAATCACTTGTTTATCCACACGGAAATGACGATCCGCCATCGCTGCAACTAGAGGTTGATGAGTTACGCATAAAACTTGGTGGACTTGGCTGAGTTGATGTAATTTCTCCGCGATCGCCTGGGCTACTCTTCCGGAAACACCCACATCAATTTCGTCAAAGATCATTGTCGTCGCGGCGTTAGCTTGGGTAAAACAAGCTTTCAAAGCCAATAAAAACCGACTCATTTCTCCACCAGAAGCAATCTCGGTTAAAGGTTGTAACGGTTCCCCTGGATTGGGACTAAACATAAAAGTGATCTTGTCCGCACCAGTAGCGGTAGGAGTAATTGGTGAAATCTCAACTTGGAATTTTACCTTTTCCATCGCTAATGGTTTGAGTTGAGCAAGTAACTGAGACTCTAAATTTACTGCTACTTGACGACGCAATTGGGTTAGTCGCTGACTCAGTTCCGTCAGATTCTGTAAACAAGTTTGTACTTGTTGTTCTAGACTTTCAATCGATTGTTCATGATTATTCAGTTGCGCTAATTCAGCTTGGATATTTTGGTAATAGGCGATCGCATCAGCCAATTCCGGACCATACTTACGACAAATTTGCTTTAATCCCCGTATCCGTTCCTCAACTTCTGCTAATCTTTCGGGGTCAGCTTCTAAATCCTCACCATAGCGATTGATCTGTCTTCCTACTTCCGTAATCGCTGTTTGAGCATCTCTAATCAATTCTAATAAAGATTGTAATTGGGAATCATATTCCACCATATTACTTAATATAACTTCACTATCTCCCAATAAATCAGCAGCAGTGGGAGTTTCATCATCATTTTGATATAGTGCTTGAAAAATTCGGTAACTCATTTGTTGTAGATCGACAACGTGATTTAACCGTTCTCGTTCTTGAATTAATTGTTCCATTTCTTGCGGATCGCTCATACTAGCTGCACTCAATTCTTGTACTTGATAGGTGAGCAAATCCAGTTGTTGTAAACGTTCCCGTTCCGAAGTCCGCCGTTTTTCCAGAGCTTGGTGTGCTTGATGATATAGACTATAAGCAGTCGCTACCTTCTGTCTCTGCTGGATCAGCTTATCACCACCATATAAATCTAGCCAATCTCGCACTTGAGCCGATTGTCCGACTTGTACATTTTGTCCTTGAGCGGTAATTTCCACCAGGCGATCGCGTAATCCTCCCATTAACTGACGGTTGACCAACACGCCATTCACCCGCGATCGACTACGAATATTAGTGACTGTAACTGCGATTTCCCGACTAATCACGACAGAATTTTCATCAATTAAATCAATTTCCTGCTCAGTTAACCAAGCTGCTAGGGAAGGATTGATCGTAAATGTCCCTTCGATAATTGCTCTATTGGTTCCTGTCCGAATTACCCGACTAGAGACTTTACCGCCTAAAACTGCGTCGATCGCATCTAATATAATGGATTTTCCCGCTCCAGTTTCCCCTGTGAGGACATTCAAGCCAGAGCTAAAATCTAATTCCAGTTGGTCAACGAGAGCAAAGTTTTCGATTCTGAGGGAAACTAACATCAGCACAGTAGCTCCTGTGAGGATAAGTACGCGTATACTTCTAGTTTTACTACTTCTATAGCATTTCTACTACCCCCAATTTAATGATTGGCTAAGGATATAAGTACTAGATGTGATAATCTTAACTTTTTAATTAGCTGAATTTATGCTATTTTCTCATTTTTATATCTGTAGAATGCGTTACGTTTTTCCCTAACTGATAAATGTAGAATTCATGTAAAGTACTACATTAAAACAGTTTAGCTGGAGGCTTAGTCTCTCCTGCTCTATTCATTTTACCGAAACGATTAAATTGAGGTATTGTCATGTGAAAAACAATTTGTTTAATAGGTTAACAGATTTCAAGAAACTGCAATTTTGATTAGATCTTTTTTGGCATCTTTTTTGTCATGATTTTTAGCTTGATTAGGTAACTAGGAAAATTATTCATCGGGATGCAAAACTTGAGAAATCCTCATTTGACTGTACGTGACTGTACGTAACTGTCTTTATTTCCACCAGCAAAATTCACAAGAAGCAATATACCATGTCAAGGGTGACTGAAAAGCCACGACCTAAGGAACAGCCACTTGAGCAACCTAAAATTTGGTTAGGAATTGCTGTCGCTCTACCACTTGCGATCGCAGGTGGATTTCTAGCTACAGCTAAAATTGAGCAACTGAAACAGCTGACAAAATCAGTTTCCATTGCTCCCACCCCTGTGGATAGTGTGAGCGCTTTGGGAAAACTGGAACCAAAAGGAGAAATAGTCAAACTTTCAGCGTCAAACTCAGGACTATCAGCCAGAGTCAAACAAATCTTAGTTAAAGAGGGACAGCAAGTTCACCAGGGTCAAATCATCGCGGTTTTAGATAGTCGCGATGGTAATGAGGCGTTATTAGATGATGCGGACGCTAAATTACAAGAGTCTCGCGCCAATCTACAGCAGGTGTTAGTTACCTCACCTATAGATGTACAAGCTCAAGCAGCAGTTATTTCTCGTCTTCAGGCTCAGTTATCAGGTCAAAGAGAGACTCAATCCGCCACAATTGCCCGAATTGCAGCCCAGTTAAGCGGAGAGCGAGTAGCTCAACAAGCCGAAGTTAACCGGGTAGCAGCAGAATTGCGCGGACAAAGAGATTCTTTAGTAGCAATGGTAAGCAGAGTCCGAGCCGAACAACGAAATGCGTTGGTAGATGACCGTCGTTATGAATTTTTATATCGACAAGGCGCTATTTCTCAGCAAGAAAGAGATAGAAGACGATTAAATGCTTTCACCAGTTACGAACAGTTACGAGAAGACCAAGCTGGACTACGCAGAACTATCCAAACTCTCCAGCAACAATTAAAGGAAACTAGAGCTAACCAGGCGAAGACTATCAATACTTTACGGGAACAATTATTAGAAGCGATCGCAACTCGTAACCAGACTGTACAAACCCTACAAAAACAGATAATCGAAGAACATGCAAGACTGAGCAGATTGTTACAAGTCCGTCCCACTGATATCGAAAGAGCCAGAGCTCAAGTTATTGATGCTACGGCTTTAATGAAAAAAGCACGGGCTGACCTCCAATTTAGCTATGTCAGAGCCCCAATTACTGGTGAAATTTTAAAAATTTACACTAAATCTGGTGAAGTGATGAGTTCCAATGGTATTGCTGAAATGGGACAGACTGACCATATGGTTGTCACTGCTGAAGTTCCAGAAGATCATATTGGTAAAGTGCGATTGGGTCAAATTGTGACTGTGACTAGTGAGAATGGAGCTTTTAGTGGGGAAATCACCGGAACAGTCGCCAGAATTGGGCGTGAGATCGGACAAAAAGATGTACTGAATACAGATCCAGCCGCAGATATTGATGCGCGAGTAGTACAAGTCAAGATTGCTTTATCCCCTGAGTCAAGTAGACGAGTTTCTGGTTTAACTAATGCCAAGGTATTGGTAGAAATTCATACTGAACCTTACAGAGCAGGAGCGCAGGGGAGCAGGGGAGATAAAGGTGTAAAAGATGAACAGTTTAGTAAAAGTGCTAGCAAGTTAAATAAATGATCCAGAAAATACCTCTATCTTGGCTACAACTGACAAGGGAAAAAACTCGCCTAGCTGTGGCTTTGTCAGGTATCGCTTTCGCTGATATTTTGATGTTTATGCAAATAGGTTTTCGGGATGCATTATATTACAGTAACGTCAGAATGCACAGCAGTTTAATTGGCGATGTGGTGTTAATTAGCAATCAATCGAGTGCTGTACTTTCCATGAAAGGATTTTCCCAAAGAGAATTGTATCAGTCTTTAGATTTACCGTTTGTCAAGTCGGTGAATTCGATATATTTAGACTATACAAGTTGGAAAAATCCAGTTACAGGTCGTCCACGCAATCTTCTCGTTTATGGATTTAATCCCAAATCTAATGTATTCGATTTACCTGGTGTGGCGGAAAATTGTGATAAGCTGAAACTATCTGATGTAGTTTTATTCGATCGCTCGTCCAGAATAGAATATGGTCCAATTGTTAAGTGGTTTGAAGCCGGAAAATATGTTACAGCAGAAGTTCGTAGGCGGCGGGAAAAAGTAGTAGGATTATTTACCTTAGGAGCATCCTTCGGGTCTGATGGTAATGTCATCACTAGTGATACTAATTTTTTACGCTTATTTAACAATCGTCAGCCAGGAATTATTGATATTGGATTAATTCGTTTAAAATCAGGTGCGAATGTCCAGGAAGCGACTCAACTTCTGCGCAATTATTTACCTAAAGATCTGAATGTTTTATCTAAGCAAGAATTTATTGATTTTGAAAGAAATTACTGGGCTAACAATACAGCTATTGGTTTTATTTTCAGCTTGGGGACAGCTATGGGTTTCATCGTAGGAACTGTAATTGTTTATCAAATTCTGTATAGTGAGGTAACAGATAATTTATCGGAATATGCTACTCTCAAAGCTATAGGCTACTCCCAAAATTATTTACTAACAGTTATCCTACAAGAAGCATTTATGCTAGCAGTTCTAGGATATATTCCGGGATTTACTTGCTCTGTTATTATGTATAATGTAGCAAGAGATGCCACATTACTGCCCATTATCATGAGTTTTAGCAAGGCTTTCACAGTAATAATGTTGACGCTTTTAATGTGTAGTATTTCTGGGATGATTGCTATCCGTAAATTAGACTCTGCTGACCCAGCAGATATTTTCTAAGCCTGGGTTAAACATGTCTAAAACTACCTAAAGTTACCTAAAATCCTGTTCCTCTTGACTATATACTAAATCTATGACCAATACAGAATCTGTAATTGCTATTCAATATCTGAATCACTACTACGGTAGAGGTAGTTTGAGAAAACAAATCTTGTTTAATATTAATTTGGAAGTATATCCTGGGGAAATTGTAATTATGACTGGACCTTCTGGTTCGGGAAAAACTACATTACTCAGTTTGATCGGTGGATTAAGATCTGTACAAGAAGGAAGTCTCAAGTTTTTAGGTGCAGAATTATTTGGCGCAAATCAAAGTAAGTTAGTCCAAATCCGGCGCAATATTGGCTATATTTTCCAAGCACATAATTTATTGGGGTTTCTCACAGCTAGACAGAATGTGCAAATGGCTGTAGAGCTAAATCCAGGAATTTCTCAATCAGCAGCAATTGCTAAGTCAGAAAGAATGCTGGGAGCAGTTGGTTTACAAGACAGAATCAATTATTTTCCCGAAAGCCTTTCTGGTGGACAAAAACAACGTGTGGCGATCGCCCGTGCTTTAGTCAACCAACCCCCTCTCATCTTAGCAGATGAACCAACAGCTGCTCTAGACAAACAATCAGGACGCGATGTTGTAGAAGTTATGCAACGCTTGGCTAAAGAACAAGGAACTGCTATTTTATTAGTCACACATGATAATCGGATTTTGGATATAGCAGATCGGATCATCGAAATGGAAGATGGTGTCTTAATCCGGGATGCGCGGAATATCACTAGGAGTTCAGAATCCAACCCGACCCGTTCTCCTCACTAAAGCGAGGATTACTTTCTACTAAACCTTGATTGGTCGGATTTAGATTGTGATAGTGGAGTAGGATTATTAGCTCTACTAGTACGAAAAGTAACGTTTACACCTTCATTTAGTTGTTCTAGCACTAATAATGGGGTAGGTTTAGCCTTTTGATCCCAATGCATAGTTACAATGCGACCCTGAATAGTTGGCTGCCAATTATCCTGATCCTCCATAGGACTAAGGTAAGTTTCTAGACATTCAATCAGTTGACTAATAGTACTAGAAGTAGGCTGGGTTGGTAACTTCATCAACCTGACCTGAATCCTAAATAAGACTCTTTTAGCCATATTGGGTGGAATACCAGTTTCATATTCAACATCAAAAGTTTCATCTACTTGTCTAGTAGTGTTAGTCGCAATTCCCACTTGTCCAGAGTTTGCTTGGTTAGGACGCAACACTTGTGTAATTTTTTCTTTAATCTTAACTTTAATTTGATTAACGATGGCAAAATGGAATACTTCTTCCGCCATCCGCATTCGCAGGTAGTCCAGATTGAAGTCTCTAGAGTTAATCAAATCTGGGTTAGTCTCCATTTTGCGGATAGTTTCCAGAGCTAGCTTAAATTTTTTCTCTAACTCTCTAGTTCTAAACTGCTCAAACTTGAGTTTTTTTTCGGCTTTATCCAGTACTATCTTGCCATATACAATTACAGTAACTAGGGCGGTAATCAACCCCCCTCCACCCACTAGAATTAATAATGGTGGTGCGTGATCAGGCCTGCTAGCTGGTACTTCCTTAAGTGGCTTTTTCGGCTTTCCCTCAGTAGTTTGGAAGAGGAACGGTTGATTGAGCATAGTTACTTTGGTGAAATATTGGTGAAATAATCTATCTTTAGCCTGATACTTAGGATACCCAAAATGTACTAGCAATCCTACTTAATTTTGCAATTTTATTAAAACTTTATGTATATAAATACATTCCAAAGCCAAATTTCCTAGACATCTACTAGGGTTTAGCTTTGGGATGAAAAGCAGATAGGTCGTATCGGCATTATAGTTCAGCCTTGTAAAGGGGGGACAGATTCAGACACTTGTTCACTGATTAAAAGCATTCTGGCTTTAATCTCAATTTTTCTCAATTTTCCGCCCTCCTTAGCTATACTAGGCTGTGGTTCAGTACTGACCAACCTTATGCAAGTTTTCATCAGTAGGCTGAAGCAACTCCTTGGGACTAATTTTGTTGGAAGATTGTATCTAAGTAAACACGAGACACTTGGCGATCTTCATCACCGTTTTGCAGTAAGAACAATGATACTGCTGCTGCTAATAGGCGTTCTTCATCCCAGTCTGGATGCGCTGCTAAATAGCCTTTTACAGGCTCATGGAGTGTATGGGGAATTTTTATTAAGATGCTAGCCGTTGCGCTCATGAAGGTTTCTGTCTAGGAAGTAAATCGAGGTAGATAACTAACTTGCACGAAAGTGCTGCTCATGCTGCACCATACTGTCTTCTCTCCCATTAACTGGGGGCTGAAGACACCGATAATGCAACAGCAGTTTTTTCTTCGCAAGTCGATTTATTGTGCGCTATCAGGGGGTGGGTTTGTCAATGATGCGAAATGTTAAAAAATAGCTGGTAAAAAAATAATTAAGTACGAAAGAATAGGACTTACAACCATTTTTTTTAACATTACTTCATACAAACTCAGTATTTGATAGGTGCTAGAGATAGCAATACAAAATCCCCAGCAACAGTGCAAAAGCCGTTGATTACATAAATCATCTGTGGAAAACTGTGAAAAACCTTGTGGAAACTCTGTGGAATTGGTGAGGGAAAATTTGACTAATGATAAGAATTACAAATGGGTCAAAAGAGGCAGGAAGCGGGAGGCAGAAGGTAAATTTTTGCCCTCTGTTGTTACTTAGTAGGGGCGCAAGGCCTTGCACGCCTACAAGGACTTGCACCTCTACGCGGTTCAATAACCAGATGAGCCAAATCCTCTTTCTCCCCTTGTGGTATCCCCTAAAACGCTAGCTAATTCAACTTCTGCATAAATAATGGGTGCTATGACCATTTGGGCAATTTTCATATTGTGATCAACATGAAATGTTTCTTGACCATGATTGATCAGAATTACACAAATTTCGCCGCGATAGCCAGAATCTATTGTGCCTGGTGTGTTCAGTACTGTGATTCCATGCTTTAAGGCTAGTCCGCTTCTTGGTCTAATTTGAGCTTCAGTTCCTCTAGGTAGTTCTATAGCTATTCCGGTGCGGATAAGTTGACTTTCTCCAGCCAGGATTTGTTTATCTTCTACAGAAAACAAATCTAGTCCAGCGTCTCCTGGATGCTCATATCTGGGAGCGATCGCTGACTGATTTAATTTTAAAACTTTAATTTTTACTACTTGAGTCATGGATGAAAACTGTAAGTTCGGAGATGCAAATAATAGTAATCTATATCTAGACTTAATCTAGACTTAAGGCTGATGAGAACGCCGCACCTCTGTAATTTGGTCAGCTATGTCAAGTAGAGATTTTGGCATTTCCGATCCAGTTAGAATAATCTCAACATGAGTTGGGCGTTTGGCGAGAAATTCTAAGACAGATGTTTCAGGAATTAGCCCGAAATTAATTGCCAAACTTAACTCATCTAATACAATTAAAGAATACTTACCTGCGTATACTACATTTTGTGTATACTGCCAGAGTTCTTGCAAAGCCAAATTTTCTAATTCGTCTAATTGTGGCGTATCAATACAACGTGGTAGATTACATCGAATCCAATCTAAGTTTTGTCCTAGTTGTATAGCTCGTTCTGGACCTTGCTGAATACCACCTTTTAAAAACTGTACTATCAGCACTGGCGTACCTTGACCAGCAATTCTGAGTGCTAGTGCCATAACATTGGTAAAGAAATTACGGTGAGAACTAGTAAACACTTGGATTAAGCCTTCTACCGAGTATGGTAAACTAAGAAGCTGATGCGCGTTTGGAGTATCTAGCTGTGTAAACATAAAAATCTCCAGCAAAAGTTGTATTTAGATATTCTTTAAAGTTAGAGTAATCTAAAATCAATACGCTCTGCAGGCGTGGAGGTAATTCCAATGGCTTGGAAACGTCCAGACGGTCGAAAACCATATGAACTTCGCCCCCATAGTTTTTATCCTAATTTCACCCACTTTGCTCCGGGTTCGGTTTTAGCTAAATGTGGTGACACTCAAGTACTCTGTAATGTAAGTGTGAGTGCAGGAGTCCCTAAGTTTTTGGCTGGAACGGGTAAAGGTTGGTTAACAGCTGAATACCGTATGTTACCAACTGCTACACAACAAAGGCAAGAAAGAGAATTTTTGAAGTTATCGGGAAGAACACAAGAAATCCAGCGTTTAATTGGGCGTAGTTTAAGAGGTGTGTTGGATTTTAATTTACTCGGAGAACGAACGCTGACTGTGGATGCTGATGTTCTACAGGCTGATGCTGGTACAAGAACAATGGCAATTACAGGTGGTTTTATCGCTTTAGCTCAGGCAATTTCCCAGCTTTTGCAGCAAGGTATATTGGAGCGATCGCCCCTCTGGGGACAAGTAGCAGCAGTATCCGTGGGTTTATTGGAGGGGGAGCCTTTTCTCGATCTCAATTATGTAGAAGACTTAGCAGCTACCGTAGATTTTAATGTCGTGATGAATCAGCACCTGGGTATTATTGAAGTCCAAGGTACAGCAGAAGCAGGTAGCTTTAATCGCAACCAATTAAACCAAATGCTGGATTTTGCGGAGAAAGGAATTCAGCAACTACTGATGGCGCAACAAGATGCAATATCTAACTGTAAGTTTTAAGAGAATAAATGTCAGTTAGTACAATTGAATACTGACATTTATTGGGCAATAGTGTTAAACAGTGTTAAACCAACTTTGTGCGGAATCAGGCTGATGAATTGTTTTGAGATGTCATTATGATGATCATGTTAAGAGTTTCAAAAGTTAAACAAGAGGAGAGCCAGAATTTGGGTATTGTATTTTTGGTAGACTTTACAATCGCTAAGATATGAGTAAAATAGTTGAAATTCTAGCAGATGTACCAGCGCTAGTCAATCGAGCGCTAGAATTGATCCTATCTAAAATAGAAATTGCTATTGCTCAAAGAGGTCAATTCACTATTGCTTTGTCAGGTGGTAGCACACCTAAACCTGTATATCAAGCATTAGCTACTCAAAAGCTACCTTGGGAAAAAATTCATGTGTTCTGGGGAGACGAACGCTATGTTCCACCCGATCACCCTGATAGCAACGAATTGATGGCTCGTGGTGCATGGTTAGACCATGTTGCTATACCAGCAACTAATATTCATGCAGTACCTACTTTATCCTACAGCCCAGAGGTGGATGCTCAGAAATATGAGCAGCACCTACAAGATTTTTTTCAGACTGCACCGGGAGAATTTCCCCATTTAGATGTAATATTACTGGGTATGGGTGATGATGCCCATACTGCATCTCTATTCCCCCACACAGAAGCTCTTAAAGTGCGTGACCGTCTGATTACTGTAGGTAATAAAGATGGCAGCGATCGCATCACTTTTACTTATACATTGATCAATTCTGCTCGTTGTACAATTTTCTTAGTTGCTGGTGCTAATAAACGTCCTGCCCTAGCGCAAGTTTTTGCACCTACATCTGATGACTTTACTTATCCATCTCGTTTAATTCAGCCATCTGGAGAACTTTACTGGCTACTGGATACAGCAGCTGGTGCGGAAATAACCTGAAGTATCAGCATCTGTGCCTACCCCTGGGAATTTTCTCCAGTGGAGTAATTATTAAACATCGCCAGCTGGAAATGTTCACCTCAAAGTTTGTTAGTATAATTCGCCACTATAATTTCTGACAAAGGCTTAAATTCATGATTGTCTGTCCTAATTGTAATCATCCCAATCCAGATGGCGCTGTTCAGTGCGAAGCTTGCTACACACCTCTACCAGCAACTATCAATTGTCCTAGCTGTGGAGCAACGGTACAGGCGGATGCCGCTTTTTGTGGTCAATGTGGTTACAATCTACACTCGACTGCTGTTGTAGTAAGTACACCGCCATCTCCCAATTTTGCTGCAAGTATTCCCGTAGAAATCCCATCGGTAGGTTCGGCTAATCAAATACAGGAATTATTACAGCCTGAACCTTTAGGACTAAACATTCCAGCAAATTCCACTTTACCACCAACTACAGTAGTAGAAGCGTCTACACCAGTGATACCTGTTGCTGAGAGTTTTGCTCCTGTATTTATACCTACAGCAGAACCAGAGGTAGAGATTTTTACTCCACCAGAAACGACACCAGAAGCGACACCAGAACCAATAACAGCAGGGACACCACTGGCATCAGTAGTACAAGCTACTTCAACACCAGTACAAGTCACTACTTCCAAAACCCAATTACAGCAGGTAACAGCACGGTTATTTCATGTTCAAAGCAATCAGGAACTTGAACTACCCCAAAATCTATCTGTTATTCATATTGGTAAACCCAATGATCGCATCCCTCCAGATATAGATGTTGCTGGATTTGCTAACTCAGAAATTGTTTCCCGGATTCATGCAGATATCCGGATTGAGGGAGATAATTTTTATCTAGAGGATGTAGGTAGTTCTAATGGTAGTTATGTAAATAATCTGCCATTGCCACCCGGAAACAGGCATCGTCTCCGCCCTGGCGATCGCATTAGTTTAGGTAAAGGAGATTTGGTAACTTTCTTATTTCAACTTTCTTAATCGAGGCAGGGGAAGAAGAAGCAGGGGAGCAGGGGGGAATGAAGAGTTGGAGATTAATAGCTTAATCAATGTTAACCACTTAAGCATCAATTTCTTTTCTCCCCCTGCTTCTTCTCCCATGCCCCCTTGCTTCTTCTTTCCCTGTCTCTCTCTGGTGAGAAATTGTTGTCATTCTGCATCTCTACCCATAAATTTTGAGGTACAATAATTGAGGTAAATTCATTTTTACCTAATGGAAGATGATCGTAGCACTACAAACAGCACCATGAAACTCCCAGAACTCCTAGCGCCAGCAGGTAATTGGGAATGTGTCAAAGCAGCAGTAGAAAACGGTGCAGATGCAGTTTACTTCGGGTTGGAAAAATTCAACGCTAGAATGCGAGCAGAAAATTTTACGGAATCTGACTTACCCCAGTTAATCAAATTCTTGCACTGTCGCGGCGTTAAAGGTTATGTTGCCTTGAATACGCTTGTATTTACCCAAGAGCTAACAGAAGCACAGCAATATCTCCGCACAATTATTGCTTCTGGTGTAGATGCAGTAATTGTACAAGATATAGGGATTTGTCGCTTGATTCGGCACATCTCCCCAGATTTTCCCATTCATGCTTCCACTCAAATGACAATTACTACCGCAGTTGGTGTGGAATTCGCTCGATCGCTGGGTTGTCAGTTAGTAGTTTTAGCACGAGAGTGTTCAATTAACGAAATTAAGCGGATTCAGCAACAAATGAATCAACACCATGTTTCTCTTCCTCTAGAGGTTTTTGTACATGGTGCTTTATGTGTCGCCTATTCAGGCCAATGTTTAACTAGTGAAGCACTTGGCGGACGATCTGCAAACCGAGGTGAGTGCGCCCAAGCTTGTCGGATGCCATATGAATTAATCGCAGATGGAAAAGTAGTAAATTTGGGTGACCGCCAATATCTACTCAGTCCTCAAGACCTAGCAGGGCTAGAAGTTTTGCCAGATTTGGTCAAGTCTGGAGTAGCTTGTTTGAAAATCGAAGGTAGGCTAAAATCTGCGGAATACGTAGCAAATATAACTAGTATATATAGAAAAGCATTAGACAAACTGAGTGAATCCGTAATAGATCAACAAAATGTCCCATCCCATCAAGACCAATATAAACTGGAAATGGGATTTTCGCGAGGACTTTATAGCGGTTGGTTGCGAGGGATTAATAATCAAGAATTAGTTCATGGGCGATTCGCGAAAAAACGTGGAGTTTATTTGGGAGAAGTTACACATATCCGCCACGAAGAAATTGCCATTGAATTACTCGCACCTGTGAAACCTGGTGATGGTGTGGTATTTGATTGCGGACACCCAGAAGCGAAAGAAGAAGGTGGGCGTATCTATACAATAGAAAACAGAGGAAAGGATGTTGTACTAACTTTTGGCAAAAACAACTTGAATTATCGTCGAATACATGTAGGAGATCGAGTTTGGAAAACTAGCGATCCAGAACTTGATCAGCAACTGCGCCAAAGTTTTACAGGAGTTTATCCTCAATTTACACGTCCGATCAATTTGGAAATTTACGGCGAAATTGATCAGCCATTAATTGCGATCGCCAAAGATGGGCTGGGTAATATTCTGCAAGTCGCATCAGATATAAGATTAGTCGCAGCACATACCAAACCTCTAACCACAGAAAAATTAGTCCAGCAATTAGGACGTTTGGGAAATACACCATTTTCTCTAGGGAACTTGAGCAATCATCTGACTGGTGACTTAATGTTACCTGTAAGCGAACTAAATAGGATGCGTCGAGAAATTGTAGCACAATTAACAGAACTCCGTTCTCAACCACCACGTTGGCGACTTAATCCTCCGGTTTCTTGGCAGAATTTATTCAATCCCCAAATTCCGGCTAAATCCCCAGATCCCTCTTTGATTGTCTTAGTCAGGAATATGGCTCAATTAAAAGCAGCAATAGCAGCAAAAATTCAGTTGCTTTATTGTGATTTTACAGATCCTCGTAATTATGGACAAGCAGTAAAATTGGTACGTCAAAATCAAACTGTAGCCAATCAGAGCATTTGGGTAGCACCACCACGCATAGCAAAACCTGGAGAAAACTGGATTTTACAGCAAGTATTTGCTTCTGGAGCAGACGGCTATTTATTACGCAATTACAATCACCTAGAATTTTTCAGAGATGTTCCTTGTATTGGTGATTTTTCCCTGAATATCGCCAACCCCTTAACAGCAGATTTCTTGCTCCAATGCTTTCACCTCAAGCGATTGACTGCATCCTATGACTTGAATATTACCCAACTGTCAGATTTACTCGCTAACTATATTCCCCAAATATTTGAAGTAACCATCCATCAACATATACCTATGTTTCATATGGAGCATTGTGTATTTTGTGCGTTTCTTTCTCAGGGAAAAGATTACACTGACTGCGGTAGACCCTGTGAAAAATATGAAGTTACATTAAGAGACCGCGTAGGTAGTGAGCATATTTTACAAGCAGACTCAGGTTGTCGTAACACTATATTTAACGGATTGGCTCAAACCGGAGCCGAATATGTACAACGGCTGCTCAATTTGGGTTTACGTTACTTCCGCCTAGAATTTGTCAACGAGACACCAGACCAAGTGGCTCAAACTATATTGTACTACAGCCAACTCCTGAAAGGAGAAATAACAGGTTCTCAACTGTGGCGAGAACTGAAATTGCAAAATCAGTTAGGAGTCACTCGCGGTCCGTTGGGATTAAATTAGTCAGCATTCAATACTCCTCGAATTAGGTTCATAATTGCACTGAACTGACTATTCCCGTATATTTTGCTAAGTATGATGGCAAAATAAAATTGGGTCGGGGGAGAATCTCCACCGAACCTTAGTTTGTAGTTGCGCTGTTTTCGCAATCAACTCTTTAATACAAGCGAGTTCTGCCGATTTTACTTAGCTACAATTATTTTAGTCTTACACTGAATAGCCTACTTACGAACTTGCACCGAGCAATTGTGCGTTTAGCTGAAAAGATCGGTAGTAGGGCATTCGGGTCTTAACTCAATTTTGCTGGGAGCAGATAAAAACTTTAAGGAAAATTTAATGATTATTAATTAAATACTATTAAAATTATCCGGTCATGGTACGATACTTAAAGAATATTTTAAGTATCTTGCGGAAAACCCTAAGCACAATGTACGTATCACCATGCACATTAAAAAGAAAATTAAAAACAATTTCCTTTGGCTGAATCTGCCTTGGGCGGTTTTAGCTTTACTTCTGCTGAAAACAATGCCTGCCGCGGCAACATCGGATTGTTCAGGCAATACATGCTCTGCCGGTGATTTTACTACACTGTCAGACGATATCTCTACACTTAACGGTGCAGGAGGAGGTACAATTGATATCACTGGTAACATAACACTTCCTGGTACATCAGCAAATCCAGTAACGTCAGATCCCCTAAGCACTATCAACAGTAATATTGCTTTTATAGGTAACAATTATCAGATTACAGGTAATAATGGCGATCCATTCGGAATTTTAGACGTTACTAGCGGTAATGTTAGCATCTCTAATCTGACTATTACTGGTGGTGTAGCGCAAGGCGGTACCGGTGGTAACTACGGCGGTGGCGGTGGTGCTGGTTTAGGCGGTGGTTTATTTATTAATGGCGGTATTGTAACACTTAATAACGTAGCATTTTTAAATAATCAGGCAATAGGTGGTACTGGTGGTCCTGGCTCGCCAAACAACGGTGGCGGTGGTGGTGGCGGACTCAATGGCATTGCGGGCTTACCAGCTAACACTGTAGGTAGTAATGGCGGTAGCCTAGGCTCTTATGGTGGGACAAATGGTAGTCCTAATGGAACTGGTGGTGCTGGTGGAAATGCTACCAACGGTAGCTTTGCTGGTGGTGGTGGTGGTGGCGGCTACGGTGGTGGTGGCGGTTACAATAGTACGAACACTAATGGTGGTGTTGGTGGTACTGGTGGTGCTGGTGGAAAAGGCGGCACTGGTGGCTTCGGCGGTGGCGGTGGCGGTGGCGGCGGTGGCGGTGGCGGCGGCTACGGTTCCAATGCCGGTGGTACTGGTGGTATTGGTGGTGCTGGTGGCACTGGCGGCTTCGGCGGCGGCAAGGGTGGTAATGGTACTAATGGCGGCTACAGCACCAGTGGTGGCTACTCTATACCTGGTATCACCGGCGGCGGTGGCGGTGGTGGTGGACTGGGAGGAGCAATTTTTGTGAATTCTGGTGCTAGTCTAATTTTCACAGGAGTAGCAAGTTCCTTCACCGGGAATTCAGCTACGGGTGGTACAGGTGGTCTTGGTGGAAATATCACTGACTCTGCTGGCAATGTCGTTTTTGCTGGTAATAATCCTGGCGCTAATGGTAGCGGTTATGGTGGAGCAATCTTTGTCGCGCCTGGTGCTATTGCTGATGCTACTGGTATAGGAGGACTACCTAATTTCGTGAATAATACGGCATCTACTAGCAACAATGACTACTATGGCACGATTGCAACTCCCTGGGAATTTTCTCCGCAGCAGTTGGTAGTTATTGGAGTTCCTTTGTTCATGGGGCTAAGAGTTATCAAACGTGCAAGATACCGAAGAAGTGAATAACTGCGCAAGAAGAAGCAGGGGAGTAGGGGAGCAGGGGAACGGGGGAGCAGGGGAGCAGGGGAGAAAAGAAATTGATGCTTAAGTGGTTAAGATTGTGATTAAGTTACTAATCTCTGAATTCATACTCTTATAGCATTCTAAGTACTTTTCCCACTCTTCATCCCCCCTGCTCCCCCTGTTTTTAAGTTGATCGCCCGATCTTGATTAAGAAATGTAAATTAAATTAATAATTTTTGCTAATTTTATTGATTTTTCAGTTAGAAATATCAGATACTCTAATAAAGTGTCACGATTTATAGACACAACTTAACTAATGCACACCTTGATTTTCTCAGAATAATGTAGGTGTTGCTGATTTCATTATGACTTGCAGATTTAGCAATACCGCCTAACCGCACTATGGAATCTCTATTTTGCTTATCACCTCGCTACCGCCTTGATGATGAATCACCCTGGTTAGAGGGGATTGACCCAAGTCGTCATTATTGGATTGCGGTAAATGGAGAGCAAAATCTCACTTTAGCTCTTCCTGGTTGTCTAGAATCTTCTTTAGATAGATTCAAGCAAATTATGCGTCAGTTTCGTTCGCTCCAACCAGGAGAAGTAATGGACCTGACAAGGATTGCTAGCAGTTGCACAATTCACTGTATTTCGTCTAACTGCTATGCTATGGAGGGTATGATCAATAATGCTCCTGTGTGGCACTTATTTGATCGAGAGACATTAGATAGTTTGCTGATGACAGCACATCCTGATTGGCAATGTACGTTATCAGATGTTGAGTTAGGGCGGAAATTACTTTCTGGCTCGCTTGGACAGTCTGCTGTACAGAAGTATTAAAGCAATCTTTTGCCAATCCCTCTATTAGAGTATAATCAAATTATCAACTCTGCTTTGCAGCGAGTGTATATATTGGTTATAGCTAAGGAACCATCATGAAAATTACTGAATTAATTAGCTGGTTTGAAACATGGTGTAATCCTGATTGGAGCGAAAGTTGGGATAATTGTGGTTGGCAAATTGAACCTGGTGTTTTGCAGGATCGCGCCAGAGTTTTGGTTTGTTTAACTCCAACTTTGGCTGTAATGCAAGAGGCGATCGCCCTGAATGCGAATCTGATTTTTGCCCATCATCCATTGATTTTTTATCCCCCCAAGTCGCTACATGCTCATGATGTGCTTACTTCTATATTGCGTTTGGCTTTAGAGTATAATACAGGTATCTATAGCGCTCATACAAATTTTGACCAAGTTCAAGATGGCACTGCTGACGTTTTAGCACAAATTTTACAACTCCAAGAGTGTACACCTATTGTACAAACACAACTAGGATTGGGCTATGGGCGAGTAGGTATGCTATCTTACCCTAGAAGCTTAACAGAATTGCTTACATTAATTAAATCTCAATTGAATTCGCCACAGTTAATTGTTTCTGCTTTTGATCAGTTGGAACTCCCAATTTCTCGGGTTGCTGTTTTGGGTGGTGCGGGAGCCGGTTATATTGATGCAGTAGTCAAAGCTAATGCTCAAGCTTATCTCACCTCCGATTGTAAATTTCATCAGTTTCAAGCCAGCCGCGATCGCCATCTGCTGTTAATCGATGCTGGTCATTATGCTACCGAGCGTCCTGCTTGCGATCGCTTAGTCCAAAAATTTCAGTCCTTAAACTTGGATTTTGTGCAATTGAGTCAGAAAGACGAGGATTTTCGCCAGTTTTACGCTGAATAAATCCTGTCTCGCTGGGCGATCTAGATCACAAGTCAATTGTAATGAGGATCACTAATATTAGGCGCTCTAAATCAACATATTTCTAGAGGAAGGATTTCATAATTATGTTAGATAAAACTATATGCGCCCAAATTCCCTATGATTCACACACTTATAAAATCTGCTTTCCAAAATGGATGCCTCAGTGTCGAATCAGAGGGACTAATTCACCAAATTTTGGCGACCAGGTGCTATCAGCAAGCAGATTTGATAGCTCTTAAGTCTTTATATGAAGCCATTCAAGCTGGGAAAATTAAAAGAGAAGCCGCAGATCATCATCCCATGGAATTACTTGCATTGAATTTAGCTGAATAATCGCTCCATAAGTAGACTAAAATACTATTGTATTACTTCAATCCCTACATCCGAGTGGTAAGGGAAGGGAGACTTGAATGACTCACCTTCCCGAACTCTGGAACTTAACTTAAAACTCTTTGGGTAATATTCTGGCAAACCGTAAAAGTATGCCTAAGGATGAGTTAAGATTGAGCATATAGGGCTAAAAGTAAAATCAAGTCCCAATGACCTCCTGGAAATGCCAATGAATACAAGTAGGCAACTCAAACTACCGGAATCATCGCTTGTTTTGAAGTACTTTTTATTACATCATGGTAGTAAGGAATTACCAGTACATATGCATCTGGTGAGAGCAACACTAGATTTGTTTGCCTTCTGGAGGATAAAGATATTCCCTAGAAGCCCCCTTACCTAGGAGTAAATTTAATTAGTGAAGTTACTATTAATTTTCACCCCTGGAAAATTCTGGTGCTTAACTAAGAAATTGACCTATGATAGGGTGTATCTTAACTTGGGTGTAACCCAAACTTTGACAGGTTTAACTACGTTGTTTAAAAAGGCAGAAGCATTACATGCTACACCGCAAGATTTATCAACTGTGTTGCGACGGGCGGGAGGTATGTGTTTTTTTGCGGGATCAGCAGCGCTGGATAGAGCGTGCCCGCATTATCGATATAGAGGGTGATTTAGTGACTCTACGCTATGAAACAGAGGAAGATGATGAAACTTGTTCTTGGGAAGAAATGGTTCGTCTGGAAAGTATTGGGGCTGTAACTCAAAAATTAGCTTCGGTACCACGAGGTAATGTGGAACCCTTAATGACCGAGGATTGTCCTGAATCTGAGCGTATTCGCAATCGATTCACCGATCTAAACCCAGACTGACTCTCATTTGTAGAAGACAGCAATACATTTAGCCATTGTTGTCTTCTCAACTAAAAAAGTAGGAGATCTCAAAAGAAAACTTTAAACTATTGTCTGGGATACGAAACGAAAAGACTGTGTTTAATGATGGGGTTTGCCCTCTAACCTCGAAATTCTTAAAGATCTTCTACCTCTGGTTGAGGCGAGACTCTTTCAAAGGCAGGACAAAATCCCTCTAAGGTAATTTTGAAGTTATACAATGGGGAACTAGGGTTCCAACATCTCTGTCCTCTTTGGTATTTACAATTCCCACAGCAATCCAGTTCAGACCAGAAATGGCGATCGCTACTTTGGTTCAGCAGTTCTCTTTGAGATAATCCTCTCAAAACCAACTCTTCTCCCTGCCAGCGGGCTTCTACTAAACCGGTATCAGCAAATTCTCGCCATCTGGGGTCATGAGTAATTATCTCTGGTAGCGTAATTGTGACGGTTGTTCCTAACTCCGCTAGTTCACCCTCGTAACCGTTTTCTGGAACAGCTGGTTGCAAAAATGTTTCCCCAATGGGTAATTCTACCAAAATATGAGCTGCAGGGGAATGTACATGATAACGGTTTTGTAGTTCTTCTAAGCTTGTGAGGTCTGCTAAATAAGTTGGTGAACCATGAACAAAAACCACATGCTGAGGACGTAAATTATGAATTAACTGTGTTGTTCCTGGTCCATCACTATGTTGAGCCAAAAGATAAGTTTCTATCAGACTTGATGGCAAAAATTCGGGATTAAGATGGATATTGATTTTTTCTGGGAGCAGAATTAACCAATTTCTCTGACCCAGTTGCTCTATTGGGAAATACTTACCCAAATCAGTGGTTAAATCAGTTAAGACAATATCAGGTGAAGTTCCCAAAGTGTCCAGGTCATCTGGTTGGAGCCGTCGTACACGAGGACGCACTCGTTCATCCCAAAATAAAGGCTGATGACGGGCAAAATTTTGTACCGCATGGGGGAGATGGGGAAGCAATTCTAAATACGCATCGCATCCTCTAGCTACATCACCATCCACCCAAATGTTTAAATCCCGACCTGTAAAATAATGATGGGAGCGCAGTAGCATGAGTAATTCTTGTCCTAGCCCCAAACTAGGAGTAGGTAAGAGAATTGCATAGGAGTCGGCGATCGCCCGATTGATTCTTTCGGCTAGCTGATTTTCTTGATGACGACGATGGGGATGACGGGCTGTTCCATAACTACCCTCAATTATGAGTACATCCAATTTTAAACTGCGTAATTCTTCCAGACGTAAACCCTCGACCAAACGGGAATTGGATAAGAAAAAATCTCCTGTATACAATAATTTATAGGCGCGTTGTTGAGTAGTATAAGTGAGCAGAATGACGACAGCACCCGGTAGATGACCTGCGGGAAAAAATTCCACAACCAGATTTTCGGCAATTTCAATAGGCGATCGCAGTGGAAGAGCTTGGCAAAATGTCGCCATTCCCTCATCTTGTGACAACCAATTCAGGGGTAATAATTTACAAGTTACCTCACTAGCGTATATAGGTAGAAGAGGAAAAGCTTGGTGAAGCGCTATTAACCCCCTAGCATGATCTGGATGAGCATGACTAATCAGTACCACATCTGCAGGTAGTGGTGACTTTCCGCGACGCGCTGGCTTAGTTAACCCTGTCATCAGTGAGGAAATATTAGTTAGACCACAATCCAATAAAATACTATGTGGTCCCATACGCACTAATAAACATACACCTTCATCCTGATGTTGGACGCTATAGGGTAAACAGACTAATTCACTGGTCATTGCTTTAGGGTCAAGGCGAGAGGATATCAATAATAGATCATCTCTGCTGTCGCTACTACTTTCTAATGCTAGTATTTTGAGGAAATAATGTCTCTAAGGAGTTTTGAACTACTCTAAATGGGAAGTTTCTGGTATATTTGACCTGCTATGAAGAGCGACTGATTTAATGTGCTGAACCATTCCCATGATAGTCTTTGGAATCATAAAAACCGTTTTTTGTACCGAAGAACAAACAGGCAATAGTGAATACAACGGTTAATCCAACTAAAACTAGCTTAACATCCATGAGCTTAATCCCTTTAACTCAACATTCTTATCTTAATCGGGGATTGTCCTTTACTGCTAAATCACTAGAAAATCTTTACCAAAACAACCCGCCGCTGAAGAAGCAGGGGAGCAGGGGGGGCCACTTAGGGGTATATTTGCTCCCCTGCTCCCCTGCTCCCCACGAGGGCTAACGCCTATTTCACTCCTAGAACATTCAGCACTAAAAATAAACTACCCGCGTAGGTCAGCGAACCGAGGAATATGCAAACTGGTAGTGTTAATACCCAAGCCAATGCGATATTTCTCAAAGTTTCTGATTGTAAACCAGAACCATTGGCTGCCATTGTACCTGCTATTCCAGATGATAGCACATGGGTGGTACTTACTGGTAAACCAAAGTGATCTGCTGCAAATATAGTTATTGCTGCGACTAATTCAGCTGAACCACCTTGAGCGTATGTCAAATGTTCTTTACCAATCTTCTCACCGACTGTCTTCACAATACGTTCCCAGCCAATCATAGTACCCAAGCCTAAAGCAAAAGCAACAGCAACTTTTACCCAAGTAGGAATATATTTGGTAACGCCATCAAGCTGTTTGCTATAACCAGTCAATACTTTTTCCTGATTAGGATCTTTAATGTCCTTGTGTTTCTCTAATTTAGTAATGGTTCCTGTAACTAAAAACATATCTGTACGCAACTGAGAGCGTTCAGCTTCAGTTAGACTTTTCAGGCTGGTTTTCCCAGATAGTTTAGTCCCAATTGCTTGACTTTTCGCAGACAGAGCCGCAAAAATTGTAGGACTTACTTTACCTGCTGGTTTCAGATAGGTGGACAACTCATCATCTATATTTAAAGATGGTGTCGGTGCTGTGTTCTGCACTACAGCAGCTACATTATTAGATGCAGAAACAATAGCAGCGATCGCTTGGCTATCAGTATCCGGATTTAAGGCAAACTGACCTGATAAAATACCTACGAGGATGAGCATGATCAGACCCATACCCTTCTGACCATCATTTGACCCGTGAGCAAAGCTCACACCAGTACATGTGAATATTAATAAACCCCGAATCCACAATGGTGGGGGTTGGTCTCCTTCTGGTGCTTGATACAACTCAGGATTAGTGATGAAATACTTGGCTAAGTAGAGTAATCCCGCAGATAAAACAAATCCGACTATTGGTGAAAGTAGCAATGCTGTGAAAACTTCTTGCACTTTCGCCCCGTTTATGCCTTCACTGAAAGGATGACCGGTCAGAAGTGCATTGGCTACACCAACGCCCATAATTGAGCCAATCAATGTATGGGAACTAGATGCGGGTAAACCGAGATACCATGTACCTAAGTTCCACATTATTGCTGAAATTAGCAGTGAAAATACCATAGCAAAGCCGGAACCGGAGCCGACATGAAGCACCAATTCCGATGGAAGAAGTGCAATAATCCCAAAAGCAACAGCCCCGGAAGAAGTCAATACACCTAATAAGTTCAAACAACCAGACCAAACTACTGCATAAGTTGGTTTTAAGCTGTTAGTATAAATAACTGTAGCAACTGCGTTAGCGGTATCGTGAAATCCGTTAACAAATTCAAACCCCAGGGCTAAACCCAAAGCTAAAGCCAGAAACACATATTCCATGTGATACTCCTCTTAGATAAACGAACAAAACCTTGGTTATTAGAACAACAATTGACACAGGAATATTTAGATAGAAAGCTACTGAAGATAATTCAGGAAAAGCGGAAGATTCAGTTGAAATTACATGAATACAGGAGATGATGTAGTATTATATTTTACTGATCTTCCTACAGTCGTTCGCAACTAAGTATCTCATAGTCATGGAACTCTATAGTTAAATAACGGTAAAGATTTAGTTAAAAACTGCATACCGTTTGGGTGAGGAAAGTGCAGTAAATATATAGTAGATATATTGATATTGTTTCGGACTGGTTAAAACTTAGTTACTGTAACGCTCACTCCAGAGTCAAGTGGAGGAATCTTTGTCTCGCCAACAGGTTCATAACTGGGAGGTACTTTCTTTCCCGCATCGGGACATGCTGCAAAAAAAGCATTAGGATCTTTAATAAAGTGCAGTATGTTATTTTTCTGGCATTTCTGTTGGCTGAATGAAAGTGTATCTTTTTTGTCGATTTTGTTATACATCTGCCAATTATGATCAATTGTTGCCGGTTGCGTGATTAAAGTATCTACTGGATCGACTTGAGTTAATGGGGAAGATTCTTTGACTTGTTGAGCAAAAGCACCCTGGGAAAAACTATAAATACCTACAACTAGGCTGAAAATCAAAAAAGAGTATTTCATAAAATGCATCTTACATAAATTCAAATTGCTTTGAGAATTCTACTTTATTTCTTTATTGCTGGATATTGCTTTAATACTTGCTGTAAATATTGACCAGTATAAGAACGTGGACACTGCGCCACTTCCTCTGGTGTTCCTACAGCAATTACTTCACCACCCTTATCTCCTCCCTCCGGTCCTAAATCTATCACCCAGTCAGCACAACGGATGACATCTAAATTATGTTCGATCACTAAAATGGAATTTCCTTTATCTACCAATCTTTGTAAAACATCTAGTAGCTTGTGTACATCGTAAAAAGATAACCCAGTTGTTGGTTCATCAATTAGATAAAGTGTTTTACCAGTTGCTCGGCGAGATAATTCTGTCGCTAACTTGACTCGCTGCGCTTCCCCTCCAGATAAAGTTGTCGCTGGTTGTCCCAATTTTACATAACCTAAACCTACATCTACTAGGGTTTGTAACCGAGTCATAGCTTTAGGAATGTTTTGGAAAAAATCTAAACTTTCTTCTGCTGTCATGTTCAGGACATCAGAAATTGACTTATCTTTATATTTAACCTGTAAAGTCTCTCGATTGTATCTCGCACCTTTGCAAACTTCACATTGTACATAAACGTCTGGTAAGAAGTTCATTTCGATCACGTTTACGCCCTGTCCACTACAGGCTTCACAACGTCCCCCTTTGACATTAAAAGAAAATTGTCCGGGTTTGTAACCTCTAGCTTTTGCTTCTACGGTTTGGGAAAAGACATCCCGGATAATGTCAAAAATGCCAGTGTAAGTGGCTGGATTAGAACGAGGTGTGCGTCCTATAGGTGATTGGTCGATCACAATTGCTTTATCGACGGAGTTTAATCCTTTGATTTCGTCTAGTTCTTGTGGTACAGGAACTTTTTTCAGCAGATGATATTGGAGAGTTGGATAAAGTAATTCATTGATTAAAGTAGACTTTCCTGAACCAGAAACTCCTGTGACAGCAACTAATTTACCCAAGGGAATTTCTACATCTATATTTTTTAAGTTATTCCGATGAGCATTTCTGATTATTAGGCTCCGCTTGTTACCTTCACGTCGTTCTGCAGGAGTTTGAATGGCTCGTCTACCCGATAAATAAGCACCTGTTAATGAGTTTTCGGCTGTAAGTAGTGCTGTTAAATCTCCTTGAGCAACAATATGACCGCCGTGAATTCCCGCGCCAGGACCAATATCTACTATGTAGTTAGCTGCTCTGATAGTTTCTTCGTCGTGTTCTACCACTATTAGCGTATTACCTAACTCACGCAATTTGGTTAAAGTATTTAGTAGTCTGCCATTATCGCGTTGATGTAAGCCAATACTTGGTTCGTCCAAAACATAGAGTACTCCAGTTAATCCTGAACCGATTTGTGTAGCTAGGCGAATACGTTGAGCTTCGCCACCAGATAGAGTCATCGCAGCTCGATCTAGAGTCAGATAGTCTAACCCTACGTCTAAGAGGAACTGTAACCTAGCTTTGATTTCCCGTAAAACCAGTTCAGCAATTTGCATTTGTCGATCGCTCAACTGTAGCAGGTCAATTCTGGCGTGACATTCCCGAATTGAAACTCCTGTTAAATCCAAAATCCCGTATTGTCCTAACTTGACCGATAAAGCTGCTGGTTTTAGCCTTTTCCCACCACATACTTCACAAACTTGATCGATCAAATAATCTTCTAATTTATTTTTGACTAACTCAGTTCCCCCTTCGTATTGTCTTTGTAAAATAGGTACTACTCCTTTAAAACTTTGTTTTTTTTGTGCTTCTGTTTCCTGGACTTCTGCTTCTCCGTATAAAATAATTTGTTGCTGTGCGGCTGTCAGCTTGTTCCATTGAGTTTGTAGTTCAAATCCATACATCTGTCCCAAACTGTACAGTAACTCCAGATAATAGGAGTTTTCTTTGTCAGACCAAGGAGCGATCGCTGCATATATTGGTGCATTTTGATCTGGTACAATCAAGTCCGGTGAAAATCTTCTTAAACTACCTATACCATGACAATGAGGACAAGCTCCATAAGGTGAGTTAAACGAAAATAATCGCGGCGATAGTTCTTCCATCACCGCACCATGTTCTGGACAAGCGAAATTTTCCGAAAAGACTAATTCTGGAGATAATTTTGCTTGGTCGGTTTCTGGGGTTGATGCGTCATTTATTATATCTATAACTGCTATACCCTGGGATTGTTTCAAGCAAGTAGAGAGAGAATCGACTAGACGCTCCTGAATATCAGCTTTTTTCACAAGTCGGTCAATCACCAGTTCTATCGTATGCGTTAAATTCTTGTCTAAATCAATGGAATCCGACAACTCCCTAACTTCTCCATTTATGCGTACACGAGCATAGCCTTGAGATGCTAAACTAGACAACAACTTGCGATGAGTTCCTTTTCTCCCACGCACTAGAGGAGCCAGTATTTGGAATCGCGTGCGGTCAGGTAATTCCATGATGCGATCGCACATCTGGTCAATTGTCTGGGGAGAAATACAGCGATCGCAATGGGGACAATGTGGTTCTCCTGCTCTACCAAATAACAACCGGAGATAATCATAAATTTCTGTCACCGTTCCTACTGTAGAGCGGGGATTGTGAGAAGTAGACTTTTGGTCAATAGAAATTGCTGGACTTAAACCTTCGATCGCCTCGACATCTGGTTTGTCCAATTGTCCCAAAAATTGTCGAGCGTAGGCGCTGAGAGACTCTACGTAACGGCGCTGTCCTTCAGCAAAAATAGTATCAAACGCCAAAGAAGATTTACCGGAACCAGACACGCCAGTAAAGACAATCAAGCGATCGCGAGGCAATTCTAAGTCAATATTTTTCAGATTATGTTGCCTAGCACCACGAATCCGAATCGTATTCTGGCTCTTGTGGCTGGTTTGGGGAAGATGCTCATTTAAGGGTGCTGTTGGCTGGTGATCTGACATACTGACAGTTTAGACGAGTGTTGCACTGTAAACCAGTTCTTAATAATACTATTTTTATTCAGTTTATGCCAGAATGCCACTAATCCAGTAATTCGTAGTTGCGCTTTATCGCAAACAAATGTTGCTTATGTCTCAGGTCTAAAGACACTAAGTTTTACACAAACCCTGGCTTTAATAAACCAACTAGAATTTTCATTAGAATTTCTAAGTCAGTTGGTACGCGGAAAAGATGCAAATCCTGTCTAATCTGTTTTGATTGACGATGTAAAACTACAAACTGCCAAATATTACCGATAGAAACTGCTCCATAAAGCTGAGGATCATCGACAGGAGACCAGCGGTCAAAGGCAATTAGTTCTACAGCCAATTGTACAACACCTCTAACTAAATCTGCATTTTTAGCTTCAATCACTAATAATTGATTTTCAGCCTTGAGGTAGTAATCAACAACCCCTTTCAATTGGTTGTCGATATTTAATGTATATTCTACTTTAATTTTAGCTTGGGTGTAGTGGATTAGCTCCAAAATCACAGGAGCAATTAAAAATTCTCTTCTTGCTGTCTCACTAGTTAATCCAATATAGGGTAGACTTTCCTCAATGCGAGATTTCAGATCTCCTACTCTGGTAAGATTTGCCTGAGTTATGGGTAAGATAAGAGATGCAGATTCAAATTGGTAGCCGAAATATTCTAAAATTTCTTCTGGCTCAGAATTTAATTTGAAATAATCAGCAAATGTATAAGATTGTAATGGTTCAATTACTGGTGTTTTCCCCATAATATACAACCTCCTTTATTATAGCTATATTTTCTTATACTTATATTTCTTAGCTAGGGTAATTAGATGATCTAAGGAAACTGGGTTATTAAAATCATAAAACTGGATACCAACATTCATATCTAGTTTAAATGGTAGCAAAGTCTGATTAAATTTGTCAATCCGAGCTTGGATGGTATTGCATAAATTCTGATAATCTTCTTTTTTTCTTGATACTATCAATACTAAAAATTCATCATCACCCAGTCGTGCGATAATATCAGACCGGTGAAAACTTTCTCTAAGTATATTTACAGCATTAGTTATTACAGCATCCCCGACTTTATGCTTCAAGGAATTGTTAATTAAGTTCATGCCATCTAAGTCAATAAATATCAACACAAGGTTGTTGGATAAACGTTCAGCTAAGTTGATCTGCTGTTGGGCTAGCAAGAAAAAACCACGCCGACTATAAAATCCAGTCACATCATCTATGATAGCAAGGTCATGGATTTTTTGTTCTGCTTCTTTTCGCAGTTGAATTTCGTGTTCAAGTTGTTCTTGATACTGTTTAGGTATGATAAAATCCTCAGTAATAGCAAGGAGACCGGTTTTTTGTTCTACCTCTTTTCGCAGTTGAATTTCGTGTTCAAGTTGTTCTTGATACTGTTGGATGAGAATTTGATTTTTGACTCTTGCCAAGATTTCTATTTCTTGAAATGGTTTTGTAATAAAGTCCTGTCCCCCAATCTCAAATGCCTCAGCTATGTCAGTAGCCCGGTTCAGACCCGTGATAAAGATAACTGGGATATGCTGAGTAGTTTCTGATTCTTTCAATTTCTGACAGACTGTATAACCATTCATATCTGGCATAAGCACATCGAGCAAAATCAAATTAGGTCGATGATAATGAACTGATTGAAGCGCCATTTCGCCAGTTAAACATTTACGCACGTTATATCCCTGAATCTCCAGTATCTTGGATAAGATTATGAGATTCGCAGGTTGATCGTCTACAATCAAGATATTAATTTCAGCATTAGACTTGGATAAGGTAATCATATTTTCATATTTTCCATTAACTGACATTTTTTATGTTTCGACCTGATGGAGATAAAAGTACTATTTTGCGGATACGCTCCGCCTAAGATTATTGAATACCTAAAATTAATTATACTTGTAATAATTGTATCATCTACAGTTATCTCAATATAGTGGTTAGAATATAGCTTGAAGTGTAACATGAAAATTAGCTATTATAATACATAAAATGCTAATATGTGCGATAAAACCTGATTATTTAGAGCATGATTTTTCAGCAGCATCTTTGAAGAGGATAGAGTTTATGGTTTTACAACCAGTCCAGACAGCAACACAGCCCGAAGTATTCTACCCCGATACTGACGATCAACCAATGGCGGAAAATACGGTTCAATATCATTGGCTGGTGATGATTAAGGAAAATATAAGTTGTTTATTTATTGACGACCCTAATGTATTTGTGGCGGGAGATTTATTTTGGTATCCAGTTGAGGGCGATAATAAAACTGTTTATGCGCCTGATGTGATGGTAGTTTTTGGTAGACCAAAGGGCGACGGCGCAGAGCGCCCGCCAAAGGCTAACGCATGTCTTACATGCAATGGCGAGAAGATAACATCCCCCCACAGGTAGTTTTTGAAATCCTTTCTCCCAGCAATACTAAAAAAAAGATGGAAGAGAAATTTTTGTTTTATCAGCAATATGGAGTAGAGGAGTATTATGTCTATGACCCATTTAGCAACCGTCTTCAAGGCTGGATCAGAAATCAAAATACCTTGGATGTAATTCCCAGAATAGCGGATTGGGTAAGTCCTCGCTTACAAGTACACTTTGTGCTAACTGGAGAGACTTTAGAGCTTTATCATCCTGATGGCGCAGCTTTCACTACTATTAGCTATAGGCTTGAGTTTAGAACAAGTAGCTGAAACTTTGGGTTTTTCTGTTGCACAAGTACAAGCAATAATTAACTCTGAAGCGTGACATAGTTATTTTTGCTTCTGAGTTGTCCACAAGCAGCGTCTGCTTCTAAACCACGAGAATAACGGACGCTAACAGCAATTTTCTCTTGTTTGAGGATTTTGACAAAGGATTGAATGCGATCGCCCCGTGGTCGTTGATAATCCGCCTCAGCAATGGGATTATAAGGAATCAAATTGACATGACTTTGAAATCCCCGTAAACGTTTAGCTAGTTGTAAGGCGTGTTCTGGTAAATCATTAACTCCCGCCAAAAGAATATATTCAAAACTGACGCGCCGTCCAGTAATTTCTACATATTCTCGACATTCCGCCAATAGATCTTCTATGGGATAAGGTCGGGCGCTAGGAATGAGTTTCTCCCGTAAGATTTGATCTGGAGCGTGGAGACTGACAGCTAAGGTAATTTGGAGATGTTCATGGGCTAATTGACGAATACGATCGCGCACTCCTACAGTAGAAAGAGTTAGCGATCGCTGTCCTATACCAACATCTTGATTAATGGACTTAATTGCTAGGAGGACATTTTCCATGTTCAACAACGGTTCACCCATCCCCATAAATACCACATGACTAACTCGTTGTTGGAGATCTGCTTGTACTGTTAAAACTTGGTCAACAATTTCTGCGCGATGGAGATTTCGTTGATAACCTCCTTTACCCGTGGCGCAAAAATCACAAGCCATCGGACAACCAACTTGAGTCGAAACGCAGACAGTTAACCGCTTTTCACTGGGAATACCAACAGTTTCTACTATTTGTCCGTCTGCTAGTTGGAGTAAATATTTAGTTGTTCCATCTGAAGCGACCGAACGATCATGTATATGCGATCGCCCAATGGGAATTTCAGCGATTTGGTCGCGCCAAGATTTGGGGAAGACGGAAATATCGGCGAGCGATCGCACTCCCTGATGATAAATCCAATCATGTAACTGCTTTCCGCGGTAAGCAGGTTGTCCTTGCTGTTCTACCCAAGCAGTTAACTCAGCCATTGACGCGCCAAGTAAGGGAGGAGTAGGGATCGGTTTTTCTGATTTGTCTGCTGTTTGGGGTAGAGACTGGCGATCGGACAACGATTTAGCGAACATAAAACAATACGGATTAATGCCAAATTACCATCTTAGCATTTAATGGAAGCAATCATCTGGATCTATAATACCATTAATTCACAATAGTTTTTTTAATTCTTGAATTAGCTTTTTCGGACTTCCCGTTAAAATCGGTGTACCCAAATCCTTCAACTTATCGCGGAACCATTGATTTACACTGAAATACCCTGAACTAGTTACTGCTCCTACAGGAATAAAATGGGAACCAGCTTCCTTAATTGACTTAATATAATCGAACAATACTTGATTGTCTCCTCCTTCATAAAAATCAGAAATTAACACAAGTGCTGTATTTCTAGGTTCGAGAATTTTCTCGGCTGCTACTTGTAGAGCGGAATAGATGTATGTTCCGCCACCTAATTGGGTACGTAAGAGAACCTCAAAGGGGTCATGTACCCAAGGAGTTAAATCTAGTACTCTAGTGTCAAATGCTAATAAATGTACATCGACATGGGGAAGTCCTGCAAAAATCGAGGCGAGAATGGTACACTGTACCATAGCGTCAACCATCGAGCCAGATTGATCCACCAACACAATCATGCGTGTGGGAGTTTTCTTTTTTGCAGTATGTTTGTAATAAAGTCGCTCTACAAATAATTTTTGCTCATCTGGATTCCAATTAATCAAGTTTTTCCAAATAGTCCGGTTTAAATCTAAATTGCGAAAAACCCGTTTGGGAGGAATCGAGCGGTCGATTTTTCCAGCAACAGCTTGGGCTACTTGTAACTTGAGGATTGTGGCTAATTCATCGACATATTCTTGAATTAACCGTTTAGCATTTTTCAGAGCATTCCCAGATAAATTAGCCTTATCCCGCAAAAGCTGTTCTACTAAAGGCATTGAAGGTGTTAACTTACTGGCTAATTGATCATCCTGAAGTACTTCCCGCAAAGCCATACGTTCAATAATTTCACCTTCCAAGGCTTTGAGGGTAGCTGATAACTGTTCTTCTGAGATGATCAAGCCTACACCTTCACCACTACCAGCACCCATTCCTCCTGGTTGTGAACCATCACCGCCTTTTTGTCTTTGTCCGCGTAGACTACCGGGCTCACAACCAAGTGCTTTTTCCAAATAACCAACATCTTTCAGCCATTGAGAATATTGTTGTGCTGTCACTACACTAGTTTGGGTATTTGGTCCAAATGTATTCAGCAATAATTTAGAAAAAATCACTGCTCGGCGCAATGTCGCAGTTGATGCTTCTGGGGTTTCTTCTAGAGGAATAATCTGTTGAGTGAAGTCATCTGCTAACTCTGGATAACGATGAAGTAAGTTATCGATGCTGATGTTGGGGTCGAGAATCAATTGGGGTAAGTTTAACTCGGTCACAATTTCACCGGACATCTGCTCAAAATTAGCTCCTTGTTCATTTAAGCCAAACATTGAGGTGAGTAACCGCCAATAGAGTACTTGACGACGGGCGGTAATTTGATTTTCTTCCATAATTCTATCACCTCAACTTTTTTGACGTAATAAACGGCTGGCTCTTTCTTGTAAAGTTCCTACTACGCTGTTCTTTGGCGGAGATTTGCGAATCTTTGCAGCATTTTGACCTGTGAAAATCAGTTTACCTTTTACTTTCACCGTTAGCGGTTGTACCGCCCAACTTCCTCCATCAAAGCGTAATAAACCGAAAATTTGGCTGGAGTTAGTTATCGCCTGGGTATCTAGTTCAGATAAAGGACTCATCCTGTCAGTAGTAATCGCCAAATTATCCACTTCACCCAACTTTAAACTCAGTTGATCACCTTGAGCAACTATTTGATAATTATCCAAAAATATCGGTTCGGCTAATTGAATGGGATGGCGATCGCCAGGAGCAATCACAGGTGGTACAAACTTACCTGTGGGATTTTCGCCAAAAAACTCCCCAGCTAGATTGATCAAATCATATTTCTTTCCGATTGTTATCCCAACTTCCCTCCAGATTAAGTCTCCTGTAGGTAGTAATTCCAGATCGCTCAAATGGAGCGTTTGATTTTTGGCGTAAGCTTCTAGCAAAGAAGTTGCTTCGGGGAAAAGTAGCCAAATTTGTTCATTAGCGATCGCATCAACTCGATAAGCAGATTGAGTCACTCTCACCAACCGAGTTTCAGCGTTACCGTTGAATAATCCATAAACAGTAAAGCTGACTAAATTAGCATGATGGCGTAAATCCATCCCTAAAATTTCCAAAGTTCCAGAAACCGTTTGGGGTTGTGGTAGAATTATGGGCTGTAAGGAAATAATCATTGATTGCGTCCATAAATCTACCCAACGATAGAGGGGAATGGCGTTAGTATCAGATATGGGTATGCGACTCATTAGTTCATTAAAAAAACCTGTTAGTATAGCAGATTGACGTATTAATAGCGGTTCACCTTGAATTTGCTCCAAAGTCGCTAAAAAGGGAACTAAAGTTGTAGATTCCAGCCGAGCATATCCCACTAAAGCAATTTCCGTTAACCAATGACGGACACTTTCTAACCAGACTGATAAATGCTGGGGAACAGATTCAGAGCGATCGCCCATCATCATCTGTGGTGATTCGTTCCTGGCTAATAAACTATGGGCTTGTTGTTGTAAAATATCAAATATTGAACCATGTAATGCTGCTCGCACAACAGCTAAAACCGCAAAATGGCGCTCTAAGAATTCATTCGCTTGAATGGCTGTACAAGCATCACTTAAAGATTGTTGTAGCGGTGTTCCCTGAAAAATCTGTTGTAAAATGCTTAAAGTCTGTTGCTGTTGTTGTTCCAGATTGGCAAATCCAGCCAAAAAGCATTGGTCAAAGTCGTTAATCAATTCTAAAGCAGATGTAATTCCTGGCGGAAGTTGATTTAAGGTGCTGATAGATAACATACTTTTATGATATCCTTATATATGTACTTATCTAGCATGTTAATTGTATGGGTAAAAATTAGGTGAAGATTCATGCAAATTTAATTTCTTCGACTAACGTACACCGCTCACCCCTACCCTTGTGAGTGTCCTGGGCATGGGAGCGCTTTATAACTTTTTAACTCTGTACCCCTACTCAATACCCCGAAGTGTTATAATTAAGGGGCTTATTATTTAAGAGATATGGCTGATGAAACCTGTTTTAACTTTCGACATAATGCTTCAAGAGGCTATTGCTTTTTCTGAGGCTGAGAGTAAATATGGTGAACCAGCGCTTTATGGCGTAACAGATGGAAAAGCAGTAGGGACATACCTTGAACACAAGTTTAGCTCCTACTTGCTGAATTCATATTCATACCAAGCAGGTAATTCTGCGTCTGGGATAGATTTTCCAGGACTTGAGGTAGATATTAAGGTTACAAGTATTCGTCAACCTCAATCATCTTGTCCGTTTAAATCCGCACGACAGAAAATTTTTGGACTTGGCTATAACCTTTTAATATTTGTCTATGAAAAAACAGATGATCAAGTTACACTTACTGGAAGATTAGATATAAAGCATACTATCTTTGTGGATAAGTCTCGAACTGCTGATTATCAAATGACAAGGGGAATATTAGACATTCTAAAAAATGATGGAAATTCTGATGATTTAATTGCTTTTATGCAAGATAGAAATCTTCCTGTTGATGATATTGAGGCTCGGAATATTGCGGAAGAAATTTTAAAAAATCCACCTCTGTTAGGATATTTAACTATTTCAAATGCTCTACAATGGCGACTTCAATATGGTAGAGCTATTCAAGAAGCTGGTAAGATTGAGGGGATTTATCGAGTAAGGTAGTACTTTTATGATTGATCGTAAAGCTGTTAAAACTTGTGAATTTGGAGATTTCCAGACTCCTCAGTGTTTAGCAAGACTTGCTATAAATGTATTAAAGGAATTATCTTTTACTCCTCAATCAGTTATTGAGCCAAGTTGTGGGAAAGGTAGTTTCTTGTTAGCAGCAATAGATGCTTTCCCAAAAGCCAGTAAATTTATTGGCTTAGATATTAATAGAGAATATTTGGCTGTTTGCTATAATCTCACATCTCAATATATAACTAAATTATCTGTCGAGCTTGTACATGCAGATTTTTTCACATTTGACTGGTCTGATTTGTTATCTAGGATAGATCATCCAATACTTATTGTCGGAAATCCTCCTTGGATAACCAATGCTGATCTTGGCAGTTTAAAAAGCGCTAATTTACCGAGGAAATCTAATTTTCAAAGATTTAATGGTCTAGATGCTCTTACTGGAAAGAGTAATTTCGATATTTCAGAATGGATGCTTTTGAAATATCTGAATTGGTTATATAATAAAGTTGGTTATATAGCCGTACTTTGTAAAACGTCTGTCGCACGTAGAGTTTTGAAGTATATCTGGAAAAACAACTATCCTCTCAAATCTGCACGCATTTATAATATTGATGCTACCAAGTACTTTAAAGCGTCTGTAGAATCTTGTTTTTTCGTTTTAGAAGTTGGTAGCTTTGGAGTCAATAGAGTTTGTTCGATATATTCCACTATCGAGTCAAAGACTGAATCTTCTGTAATTGGCTATGATCATAAAATAATTTTCTCAAACATTAATTTATGTCAAAAGCATTTATTAGGTAATGATACAAATTATATATGGCGCTCTGGAATAAAACATGACTGCTCTAAAATCATGGAATTAAGTAAGGAAGGTAATTTATATCTTAATGGAAATGGTAATGCTTATGATTTAGAAGAAATGTATGTTTATCCATTGCTCAAAAGTTCAGATATTAGCAATAATCGAATTACCCAATGTCGCAAATATTTACTCGTAACACAACAGTACATTGGTGAGGATACTACAAAAATATGTCTTATTGCTCCAAAGACTTGGAAATATTTAACAGAAAATTCAGCTTTTTTAGCAAGGCGCGGTAGTTCAATATACAAAAACCGTCCTGAATTTTCTATATTTGGCGTTGGTAGTTATAGTTTTTCTCCTTGGAAGGTGGTAATATCTGGATTTTATAAAACATTAGAATTTAGATCTGTTGGACTAATTGGTGGTAAAAGCGTAGTTTTTGATGATACTGTTTATTTTCTGTCTTGTCAGTCTCAGGAAGAAGCCGAGTTGATCACTTTTCTTTTAAATTCTAAAATAGCCAAAGATTTTTTCTTATCTATGATATTTTGGGATGAGAAGCGACCTATCACTATTGATCTGCTTAAACGTTTAAATATTCAGGCTTTAGCTTATGATCTGAGGCGAGAAAAGGAATACTTATTTCATATTGAACAAAGGGATACTCAAACTGTGAAACAATTGCAAATACAATAACAGGTATTTTTATAAATAAGTATTTTTTTCTCTTACACAAATACGAAAAGCTTTGATTGTTTTATTCCTGCTATCTATTTTACTGCGTTGTAGATACAGAGGAATCGCCTCAATAATTAATACTCTGGTACTTATCCAATAAACCAACTCATCTCAGGTAAAGGATAATAACTCGTACCCAATTCTAGATAGCGGAGGTAATTGAGGAATCGACTGAAAACTTCGCTCGCGGGTGCTTTTTTCGGATTCCCTATACGCTGGAGAATATCATCAGCAGTGAGGATTTGGCTGATGTCCCCAGGAACTTTCAGATAGTTAATTACCTGATCAGAACCATAAGCAGCGATCGCCTCTCCCAGCAAGTTTTGTAAATGCTTACAAGGAGAACTTCCTAGACCTCCGCAGGGACGATTGTTGTTAGTGCTACAATAAAAGTCGAGTGTTTTCGCTTCAAAGAAGGACACATATACTCGTTCAATATCAGAACCACTAGAAACAACTCCTTGTAGACGACCATTAAATAGTTCCAGAAATGGAACTTGTTTCACGTTGCGTTTATTGGATAGGGGTTGGCGATAGCCGAAGGCGGGTGTTTCGCCATTACTACGAGCGAAGGAAGATTTAGACATAATTCCACAATAGTAAATTAACTTCTCCCACAATTTCTCAATATTCTAATTTCTCTGAGAACGTAGTTTAGCAATTTTCTGGTTAAAATGTGTTTCGTTATATTTAAGCTCTTGAGCTATTCCCAATCCCTGTTGAAAATATGATAACGCTTGTGAATAGTCCTTTTGTGCTAAATATATGTCTCCTATTTGGTCATAAGTTTCCATTAATCCATAATGATTGTGAGCTAGTTTTTCTGTCTCTAACAGAATTTGGCTGGTTGTTAGGGCTGAGTCCATTTGCTTTTGCAAACGATAAATTGTAATTAATTTGTTTAAAGCATCACTTGCATAATCGTACTCTTGTTGTTCCCAAGCAATTGTAAAAGCATCTTGGTAGGTATTCAAAGCTTTTACCAGTAACTCAGGATTTTTTTGAGCTAGAGATTCATAGTTAGCGGCGATCGCTAACTTACATGGGGGAACTAGTCCTAAATTACCAGAATCGCTGTGAATTTTCACTAGTTTTTCCCACACCTGATTTGCTGTTTCCGGTAGTTTCGCCTGGGTGTAAATATAAGCCAATTGTTTTAAGTAAGTGAGAGTTTGTGTCTGGTCGGATTGAATTTGATCTAATTTTAATAATTCTTGGTAAGTAGCAGCGGCTTGAGTATAATCAAACCAACTCAAATGTAATTCTGCAATTTTATTTAAAGTCTCCACTTCCCCTTGTTTATCTTGCTCCTGTCTGACTAAGGTGAGAACTTGTTGATCAGCTTCCAGAGCCAATTTAGGTTCGCGGACTTGTGCGTAAGCATCACCAAGCGATCGCCATAAATCCAAATCTCCACTTTTGTTAGTTGATAGTTGTTTTTGGATTGCTTGTAAGCGTGCGGTGATATAGTGAGTTTCTGCATGGGCGCTTTCATTATAGGCGATCGCACCTACTTTGGCTAAAGCTTGAATTTCTGCCAAATTACCCAAATAGCGCCGCAACCGCAATTCGCGAAACCAAATTTCAAATGCTGTATCCCGATCTCCTGCTTGTAAAGTAACCAAAGCTGCTTGATCTAACTTGTCTAACTCTGTAGCTAAAGTTGTTTGTTCTTCCGGAGTTAAAGGCTGTTTTTTGGCTGAGGGTGGTAACAGTGGATCGGGGGGATTAATTTCTAGGGGACTTGGTGGAAACTTATCCATCAATTCTGGGTTGATTGGTTTAGCAGTTCTAGCAAGGGAAAAAGAACCACCCAATTGCCAGAGAATCATACTAATAACTATAAAAGCGAAGCGTCGTATCATATAGACTTTACCTAAATTTTACCTTCTTCCCTTCATTTACCCCAACAAAGTACTATGGTAATAATAGTTAAGCAATTTGTGTAAAAAGAAAATTGCATGTTGCGTATTTATCCAAGCAATCAGTGACCATGTGCTTGCTATTTAGTTCCTTTAGTCTGTATTTTATGTTTGTTTCAAGCAGCTTAGTTAAATTACAACGCTGATATTTACTCCTTTGATTGTATATGTTCCCTAACAGACTGTAAAAAATGATTAAACTACTTCCAGCAATCAGAGTCAAAAACCTCAGCTTGTATTATAAGACCCAAGAAATTCTGCGAGAGGTGTCTATGGAAATTCCCCGAAATCAGATCACTGCAATCATTGGTCCTAATGGTTGTGGTAAATCTGCTTTTTTGAAATCTCTCAACCGGATGATTGAGTTAGAACCAGAAGTAGAAGTTAAAGGTAACATAGAGTTTTTTGGTCAAAATATCTATGAGCGTCGCATCAATCTGAGCCGACTACGCCGACAAATCACGATTATTTATTCTAACCCAAATCTTTTCCCCATGAGCATTTACGATAATGTTGCATATGGAGTCAAGTTTATTGGGTGGCGACCAAAAGCAGAACTAGACGAGATTGTGGAATTATCTCTCAAAATTGTTGATCTCTGGGAAGAAGTAAAGAATCGTCTACACAAACCCGCATTAGAACTTTCTCATGGACAACAATTGCGTCTATGTATCGCCCGGTCTTTAGCCGTTAAACCGAAAATTTTGCTCATAGACGATCTTGGCGCAGGTCTGGATACTTTGACAACCATGAAAATTGAGTCACTGCTGCAGTATCTGCGATCAGAATTAACGATAGTATTTATTTCCCATAACAGAGAGCTAGTTTCTCGCTTATCAGACTTTACTGCTATCTTTCATTATAACGAAGAGCAAGTGGGTACATTATTAGAATTTGCACCCACTAAAAAAATTTTTGCTCACAACTTGAATTTGCGTACTCATGATTTACGCTTTGTCCCGTCTTAGCATAAGAACGCTCAACTAGAAAGAGAACGGGAAAAGTCAGAGGGGAAAGAATTTGGCTTTTTTAGAACTGGCGTAGGGTTACTCTAGAGGCTGGGTATGGGAAAAAGTTTTTAAATGCGGCTATGCGCTCAGATGGGGACTCCGGAGCAGAACTCCAGAGACTTTCGTAATAAAAGAAAACTATGCCTAATTTGCGTTGTTGAGCAGCCCTGACTTGATATTGAATTTGTGGAAGTCCCACAGGACTGTTTCTCAAACCTGACATAATACCTACAGCAGTAGGAATTGATAGCTGTGCTTCTTGTAGTTCTGGACGGGAAATATCCGTAATAAAACTCTTGAGATCAGACCGATAGACTTGTACAATTAATTCGTCTACCAAATTTAAGCGTATCCACCCTAACCAATCTTGTAACTGGAACTTATAAGCGAATTCATAGTAATTAGGAGAAATGGAAAATATTGCTTGAGGTCTTCTCGTCTTAACTACTTGATTCAGTTGTCCAATAAATGCTGTGATTTTATTTGCACGCCAAGATAGCCATTCTGGGTCTTGAGGATTACTGGGAGGTTTTTTATGGTGTTCTTGGGTATATAGTGCAACTGTGTATGGATCGTAGCCAAATTCTGATGGTAAACTCATGTGATCATCAAACTGAATTCCATCTACAGGGTATTTATTAATCAATTCTGCAACTAAACTAATGATAAATTTCTGTACTTCTGGATGAAATGGGTTTAACCACATGACTTCACCTGTTTCACTCAAATCGATCTTGTTACCATCTTGCTTTTGAGTAAACCATTCCGGTTTGTTCATTGCCAGTTCGGAACTAGCTGGAGCCATGAAGCCGAATTCAAACCAGGGTATGACCAATAAACCTTGTTGATGAGCTTGATTGACTATATCTGGTAGAATATCATGACCATCTGCACCACGCAAAACAAAGGGCTGAATATCTATACTTCTCGCCACAGCGCTTGGGTACATAACATAACCAGAATTCCAAACAACAGGATAAATAGTATTAAAGTTTAATTGTCTGAGTTGGCTGACAGCATTATGTAAGGTCACAGAATCCTTAATTGTATTGAAGTCATCGCTAGTAATCCAAACACCATGAATTTCAGGAAAGGGTAACTGAGGAGCTGCTGGATTTGATGGAATGATCCACTGGGCGATCGCTGGGTTAAAGCTATTTAGTAACAAGGTGATAACTAATGACACTAGAAACAGCGTTGAAGGGATAATCTGGAGCGATCGCCTTTGGCGGGTATTGAGCCACTGTCGCCAACCTGAAAATATGAGTTGTAATTTCATTGTCACTTTCTCAAGAAATATGATCATCAGGATGAGACATCTTTGTTCTATCATTCAATTAAGATTATGTAAACTACCAAATCGCCCGAATACCAAAAGCTTTATCTTATTTGCAGAAGATTATTAATAAAATAGTATATAGTATTCTTACTGCGGTTTTTGCCAGGAGTGTTCAGGTGTGACAATAGATGCAGTTGATCAACTTTTAGCTGACTGGAAGCATAAACTTCAAGTGATTAATCAGAATCTCCTTGAGTTACAGGACTTACCCACATATCAGCGTCTTACTCTCGTTAATTTAACGGGTATCACTGCTCAAAAGGTAACTCCTGCATTAGAGGCGATTAATAACTTATTTCAAAATTTTGATTTGTTGGTAGAAACGATCGATAAAGCCAGTAGGTTAAGACAGCAAAGACCTAACTTTTTGATCACAACCCAACAAATTGCTGAAATTAAACAAATTCTCACTGGAACTTCCATTCAAATATCTGTAGTACAAACACCTTTGTCCCAGAGGGGACTGCTCAGTAAAACCGAATTAGTTAATGCAATTACACCTATACAGTTATTAGAGGCAATGAAGCTCTCTTTTTCTAGTGCTAGAGATATAGTACTAGAAATTGATGCTGCTTGGACAAAATTGGATACGACTCTAGCTGAACTGGAGAAAAAAGTCATTTCCTTAGAACAATTAGCTAGTTCATTAGGTCAAAACTCGATCAATGAGCTAGCACAAATCCGCAAAGTCATCATATCGTTACGAGAACGTGTAGAACAAGATCCTCTTGGAGTATCTACAGATATAGAGCAGCAAGTCCAGCCTTACATCATACAGGTGAAAACTGCTTTAGACAAAATCTTAAAACAGCAGGCTGAAGTACGAGAAAAAATTTCAACTGCGCAGAAAATGTTAGAACAGTTACAGGAGCTTCAGGAAAAAGCTATGGTAGCTTTTACGGAAAGTCAAGCAAAACTGACAGACCATTCAGTACTACAGAAACCGTTAACTCAAATAGAGATAGACGCTCTATCTCAATGGCTGTTAAGGTTAAAGACTAAATTAACTGAAGGTTTAGTTGCTCCGGTAATTGTGGGTTTAGACAATTGGATGCGCCAAGCCGATGCAGCTCTATCAACTACCAAGCAAGTTTATATATCTCATGACAAATTAATCCAAACTCGTCAGGAATTACGGGGGAGATTAGATGCGCTTAAGGCAAAAGCTTTGGCGCGAGGATTAGCAGAAGACCCAACCTTAGCTGACTTAGCAGAACAAGCAAAGCTTCTCCTCTATCAACGTCCCACTCCGCTCAATCAAGCTAACGCATTGATTGCTCAATATGAAAAAAGGTTAAATAATCGTTTTTAGGAGATCAAGTAATGGAAGGCTCAAGCTGCACTAAATCAGGATGTACTGGTATTATTGAAGATGGTTACTGCAACACCTGTGGACTAGCAGCGCCAAAATCTCCAGTGGTTAGCCAAAATCCCAGTAATGCGAGTATCTCGATGAGAAGCTCGTCGGTAACTACAGGTACAGGTTCCTCACCGCTTACCAATCGTTCCCAGGGAACAAGACGCACTAGCACTACTTCAGCCAGGAGTACTCGCAGACAGTTAGGGGCTGGATTGGTTTCTATACCAGAACTACCTTCAACTGAACCAGAAAAGGCAATAATGCCTAACCCTAGTGTACCGGAAAATAAGCGTTTTTGTGCAATTTGCAATACACAACTTCGTCGGGAAAAAGGGTTTTGTAGCAAATGCGGACAGAAATATTCTTTTATTCCTAGTCTCCAACCAGGGGATTTAGTTGTCGGACAATATGAAGTGAAGGGTGCGATCGCCTATGGTGGTCTAGGTTGGATTTATCTAGGTTTTGACCAAACACTTGGAAGATATGTGGTTTTGAAAGGATTGCTGAATACAGAAGATGCGTCTAGTGCTGCTGTAGCTGTAGCGGAAAGAAAATTCCTCGCAGCAGTCAAGCATCCCAATATTGTGGGGATTTACAACTTTGTCAATCACGGTAGTGAAGGTTTTATCGTCATGGAATATGTGGGCGGTAAGACTTTGAAAGATCTGCGTAAAAGTCGCGGTCCATTACCATCCCCAGAAGCGATCGCCTACATTCATCGGATTTTGGGAGCTTTTGGTTATTTACATTCCCTCGGCTTGGTCTACTGTGACTTTAAACCAGATAACGTCATGCTGGAGGGGGATGATGTCAAATTAATCGATATGGGTGGAGTCCGGCGAATTGACGATCCAGATGGAGATATCTATGGGACAATAGGTTATAGCGCTCCAGAAGCCGGAGAAGGTCCGACAGCAGTTTCAGATTTATTTACAATTGGTCGTACCTTAGCTGTGTTACTAGTCGATATTAAAGGATTTACCCAAGATAATCTATATAAATTACCCAGTCCCCAAGAACAACCCCTATTTGCTGAACAAGAATCCCTGTATCGTTTCTTGATTAAAGCCACAGCCGTAAATCCCGATGACCGCTTTCAATCGGCTGAGGAAATGGCTGATCAGTTGTTGGGTATCTTGCGGGAAATAGTCGCCAAGGAAACTAAAATTCCCCGACCTTCTACTAGCAATGTATTTAGTAGTGATGTGCTGGCTGCAACTTATAATAATGATTTTGCCCCAATTACGCCTAATTATCAACATTTACCCATACCAGCATTAGATACCACTGATGCTGCTTTTAATCCAGTATTAAACGCTCTGGGAACTCCGGATCTGCAAAAACGGGCTGGGAATTTAGAAGCGATCGCCAAGCAATATCCCACATCGAAGGAAGCATTATTGCGATTAGCAGGTACTTTAACTGATATTGGTCAATATGAATCAGTGGAACCATTTCTTGCGCAAGTAGAAGCAAAAGATCCATGGGATTGGCGGATTTTTTGGTATCGAGGTCGCAATTTCATGGCGCAAGGGAAAGCAACAGCAGCCAAGGATGCTTTTGACCAAGTTTATTTTGATTTACCAGGAGAATTAACACCAAAGTTAGCTTTAGCAATGGCTGCGGAATCAGCGCAAAATTATCCATTAGCAATTAAAATGTATGATCTAGTTTCATCTACCGACTACGGTTATGTTTCAGCCGCTTTTGGTTTAGCGCGTTGTTGGTACGCACAAGGAGATCGCCATGCAGCCGTTGCCGCGCTAGAAAGAATAGAACAGACATCTAGCCTGTATACACGTTCTAGGGTAGAAATTGCCCGTATTTTGATCGACCGAACCAATTCCCAACCATCTGACAAAGAAATCCAATCTGCTGTTTCGACAATTGAATCACTTACTCTAGAAGGAATGGAACGTTATCGTCTCAGAAAACAATTATTAGAAACAACTTTGGATTTACTTATATCCAATAAACTAACAACAGCTCATAATCTCCAGATTTTAGGACAACCCCTCAAAGAGGTGAATCTAAGAGGACAATTAGAGCAATCTTTACGCGATATGGCACATTTAACTAGTGGGGATACAAAAATCTCTTTGGTCGATGAAGCTAATCGAGTTCGTCCTAGAACATTGGTTTAGAGAATGACTAAAATCGCCCTCACCCTAAATCCCACTTCCCTTGGGGAGAGGGACTTTCGATTTCCCCCTCGCCCTTTGGGAGAGGGGTTAGGGGTGAGGGCGAATATGTGAGAATAGTAGTCTATATAGGGTGCAATATGCAGTGTGCAAATTGTGGTTTTTCTATATCTATAGATGATCGCTTTTGTGAAGAATGCGGTACATCTACATCAACAGATCAACCAATCTCCCCTGGATGTGAAAAATGTGGCGCGGAAATTGGGGAAATTGATCCAGAAGGTTATTGTCTAAAATGTGGTTTTCGCCAAAGTTCCCTAGAACGCGATCGCCTGGAAGTGCTGATCAATTCTCATCTGGCGGGTGTGAGCGATCGCGGATTAAGACACAGACACAACGAAGATTTTCTCGCTTTACAACAAATAGATAGCATCAACAGACAAATCATAGTGGTGTGTGATGGAGTTTCTAGTTCCGCTCAAGCCGATATTGCTTCCCGCATTGCGGCTGAAAGTACCTGTCAATACTTAAATACAGCCATAGAAACAGCAGATCCTAGTTTATTAATTAGATCAGCTGTAGCTCATGCTTTAGCATCTGTATGTGATATTCCTACTAAAGTAGGTATTCATTCAGACTATCCATCAACTACAATAGTTACAGCAATTGTCCAAAATGGCTTATTAACTGTTGGCTGGTTAGGTGACTCTAGGGCTTATTGGATTGGTGAATATAACTCTCAACAATTAACTAGAGATCATTCTTGGCTGGATGAAGTAGTAGCAGCAGGGGAGATGTCAGTAGAGGAAGCGGAAAAATCAAGCAATGCTCACGCTATTACCCGTTGGCTGGGAGCAGATGCGCAAACAGATGCTATTCCGACAATCGTTGATTTTGATATCCCTGGTTCTGGGTACATCCTGCTATGTACCGATGGACTGTGGAATTATGCGCCAGAAGCCGAAAGTCTAGCAAATCTAGTCAGGAAAGAATCAGGTAAAGATGCTATAACTATCGCCCGTTCCTTAGTAGATTTTGCTCGCGATCGCGGTGGACATGACAATATTACTGTAGGACTGTTCGTGGTCTAAATGGGTTGGGACTCCTAACAATTGCAAAACTATTCAGATAGCTGCTCTGGAGAAGCATAATCATGACTAATCAATTTAAGGCTGAAGTTTTCCAAAACCAGTATTTACCAGCAGGATCGAGAGAAATTAATGCTATTATGACTATCAGTTCTGCAACAGAAGTTGATAGTGTCAAGTCTGTTAGTCCTGCTAGTGGTAGATTGTTTGGTATCATTTGTGATACATCTGGGTCTATGGGAGGTGAGAAAATTTTTGCTGCTAAAGAAGCAATGGCAAAAATTGTGAATTTGTTACCAGCAGATGCTCACTTTTTTATTGTTAAAGGTGCTGGAAGATCTAGTGTAGTTTATCCCGTTTCCCCAGCAACTCAAATCCACAAAATGGAAGCGATCGCCGCCATTAAAGGAATTACCGCAAATGGTGGTACTCTCATGTCTACTTGGCTAACTCAAGCTTTACAGCAATTTGAAAAAATGCCCAACGCAGTCCGACAAGCAGTACTACTGACTGATGGACAGAACGATGATTCAGACGAACGCAACCTAATCAATATACTCCAAAAATGCGAAGGAATATTTCAATGTGATTGTCGGGGTGTGGGTACAGACTGGCGAGTTCAACAACTCAGACAAATTGCTGATAAACTTTTGGGAACTACCGATATTATCCGCCAACCCGCAGAAATGGAAGCTGATTTTCAGGCAATTTTGGAAAAAGCTTTGGATAAATCGATTAGTGATGTGTCTATGCGTCTTTGGACTCCACAAGGGGCGAAAATACTATTTTGCAAACAAGTTAGTCCAGATATTGTTGACTTAACTCAAAGAGCCAAAATGGTAAAACCGCAAGTTTTTGATTATCCCACAGGTGCTTGGGGAAATCAAGAATCCCGTGATTACCATTTTTGCATAGAAGTCAATCCGGGAAATGTTGGTGATGAAATGCTCGTTGGTAGAGCTAGCTTGATTTATACGCTCAACGGTGTGGAAACTAAAATTACCGAAGCTCGCATTTTAGCAATTTGGACTGATGATGATGCTAAATCCACCAAAATTGACAGGAGAGTTGCTCACTATACCGGACAAGCAGAATTAGCCCAATCAATTCAAGAAGGACTAGAAGCTCGTGCTCGTGGTGATGAAGAAGTTGCGACTACTAAATTAGGTAAAGCAGTCAAATTAGCTCATGAATCTGGTAACGAAGCTACAGCTAAATTATTGAAAACAGTAGTTGAGGTACAAGACGCTGCGACAGGAACGGTTAAACTCAAACGGGATATTGCTAAGGAAGACGCTATGGCTCTAGAAACTCGCTCGACTAAAACTACTCGTATACCAAAATCTTAATCTCATGACAAATTTGTTTACTTGTCCCAAAGGACATAATTCCACAGAATCTGATTATTGTTCAGAATGTGGTGCTAAAATCGCTGGTGGAGCAGAGGTCAAAGCCGAAGTTTTATCCACATCTGCATTTTCCTCATCCTCATTATCTAGTCTAACCTGTCCAGATTGTTTGGCTCCCCACGAGTCTGATAGTGGTGACTTCTGTGAAATTTGTGGTTATAACTTTAGCAATGGTAAACATGGCGAGTTAGCAGTTTCCAATATACCTGTTAGTCTATCGACAACAATCCCAGAATCCCAGTCTGAACTAGATCATCCGGAAGAGGAGAGTGGGAAATCTCCAGCAAAAGAACAGATCCTGACAATTTGGTGGGAATTAACTGCGACGGTTGACCCATCTTTACGTCATCCTGAAAGTCCAGAACCGCCAACAACTCAATCACCACTTACATTTTCCTTGAAACCAGGAACTAATCTGATTGGACGTAGTAATTCTGTTCGGGCGATTTACCCTGATATTCCCCTCGATTTTGATAATGCTGTATCCCATCGTCATGCTATACTTAGTTGCCAATCAGATGGTACATTAACTTTACGTGACATTGGCTCCTCCAACGGGACAGTGTTGCGGGGTGAAGAATTAAAACCAATGATAGATGTACTTTTACAAGATGGAGACGAATTTACTCTAGGACATTGGACAAGAATTACCATCAAAGCTTTATAAAGCAAAACATATGAATAAAATTATTTATGTCTCCGCCAAAACTATTGCTCAACTCAAAACACCACAAATACTCAGACTGGGTTTATTTTTTACTTGGGGTGCATGTTTACTCACACTGTTAGCTACCGTAGCTGCGATTAACTCCCAGAAAAAAGCGATTAAAACTGTTGGTGAAGACTCAGAACCAAGTATAGTGTTAGCTCAGCGCCTCATTGATGGGATAGCTGGTATGGATGCTTTTGTGGTTAAAGGACTTTTAGTACCACCAAATCAAAGTCAGCAATTTTCTCAGGGATTTGAGGAAAGATATGACAGAACTATAGAAAGATTAGTTGCTGTGGCAAAAAATATTACTTATGGGGAAAAAGAGGAAAAACCTATTGTCAACCTACAATTAGGATTTGGTAAGTATTTAGCTAAAGTTCAGCAAGCTAAAACTTTCCATGAATTGGGTAATACTAATGCTATGCTAACTTCTTACCGAGATTCTCTTAATATTTTAGATCAACAACTTTTTCCCGCAGCTAATGATTTGAAGCAGGTAAATTTAAAAGCTCTCAATGATAATTATAGTCAAGAAAAATCCTTTGCTCAAATATCTCTCTTGTGGATTTTTCTTTCTGGTTTGACACTCATTGGTATATTGATCGGATTACAGCTATTCCTTAGCTATCGGATGCGTCGTACTTTCAACCCTCTACTACTGTTATCAACAGGAATTAGTTTAGGTTTTCTGTATTATGCTCTCAGTGCATTTATTTCAGCTAATAATAATCTCGCTATTGCTAAAGAAGAAGCTTTCACTTCAATGTATGCCTTACGTGAAGCTAGGTATAAGACATATAGTGCTAATGCGGCTCAAGGACGTTATTTATTGGATACAGCTTTAGCAGATAAGTATGAACATGATTTGCAGCAAAAGATAGATGAGATAGCTACAATACCTCCAGGAACAACATATGAGAAATTAGTAGCAGAAATTAAAGATAATACATCTGATCAGATTAATATTCCAAATTTTAAAGGTTTCATAGCTGATGAGTTCGCTAATATCACTTTCCCCGGTGAAAAAGCAGCTGCGTTAAAAATGCTTTCTGCTTTAGGACAATATGTAGCGATTAATCAAGAAGTTCGTCTGTTAGAACATAGCGGAAAACATCAGAATGCGATCGCTTTGTATATAGGTAACAAATCAGGTGAATCTAATTGGGCTTTTGACGTATATAGAAAAGCTAATGGAGATACCTTTGATATTAATTATGCAGCTTTTACCCAAGCCATTCAAAACGGATATGAGAATATAGGAGCCATAAAAGAAGCATCTGATTATAAATCAGCCAATTCAAAAGGGTATGAAAATACCAAAAATTTCCAAGTATCAGATGATGAGAGTCAAGCTGCTTATCCTGTGTATCAGCAGGTATTGAATTTTGCCTCTATTGCCACAATAGTATTGACACTGGTTGCAGTTTTAACACTATTTGGACTAATGCCTCGATTAAAAGAATATTCTTAAAGTCTAATTTTTGGTTAACAAATAATTATCCTCAAATATAATGATGCTTTAATCTATGAAACGCCATAAATTCCTATTGTTTATTATAGCAGTTGCTATAACTTGTTTAAGCACAATCATCATATCTCTACCTCTGATAGCTCAAACTAATATTGGGTCATTACCAAGTTCAGAATTAAGGGGGGTGTGGTTGACAAATATAGATAGTGATGTTTTATTTGACAAAAAACGCTTAAAAAATGCCTTACAAGATTTAAATAGGTTAAATTTTAATACTGTATATCCCACTGTGTGGAATTGGGGTTATACTCTTTATCCCAGTAAAGTCGCGTCTTATGTAATTGGGCGATCGCTTGACCCGACACCAGGATTACAAGGGCGAGACATGCTCAGGGAAGTGGTCAAAGAAGGACACCAGCTAGGATTAAAGGTAATTCCTTGGTTTGAATTTGGTTTTATGGCTCCAGCAGATGCGCTTTTAGCTAAGAAACATCCAGAATGGCTGACCAAACGCCTCGATGGGACTTTGATCGAAAAAGAAGGGAGGATACATGATCGAGTTTGGTTAAATCCTTGGCGACCAGATGTCCAAAGTTTCATACTCAGCCTAATTGAGGAAATTGTGCAAAACTATGATATAGATGGTATTCAGTTTGATGATCATTTTGGCTTACCATCAGATTTCGGATATGATGATTATACCGTCAAGCTATACCAAGCAGAGCATCATGGTGAAATTCCACCTCAAGATCCCCAAAATCCCAAATGGGTAGAATGGAGATCTGGTAAGATCACTGATTTTCTGTACAAAGTGTTTAAAACAGTTAAAGCTAAAAAGCATAATTGTTTAGTTTCCATTGCGCCCAATCCTCACCGCTTCTCCTATCCTTACTCCTTAGCAGATTGGAAAACATGGGAACGCATGGGAATTGTGGAAGATATAGTTTTACAGGTATATCGTAATGACCTGAATGTATTTAATAGCGAGTTAGAATATCCAGAAGTAGTTAGAGCAAAAAGCCACATTCCTGTTAGCGTTGGGATTGTGACTGGATTAAAACATAGAAAGATTCCTTTGGCGCAAATTGAATCACAAGTACAACAAGTGCGCGATCGCCACTTTGCTGGAGTCTCCTTCTTTTTTTATGAAAGTTTGTGGAACTTGGGTCCAGAAAGTTTACAAGAGCGCCAAAAAGGGTTTCAAAAAATATTCTCTCACTCCCAGGACAAGGGGTAGAAGCGATACTATCATCCTAAATCCGGTTATTGTACGTTGACCCAAAAATCAGATGTGATCACCTTACCATTGCGCTTAAATTGATTCCAAAGCTTATATTTACCTGGTTGGGGAAATTTTGTCATATAGTGAATTTGACCGTTTGGGGTATTTTTCATGGCGTGAGCATGAATATAGTTGCTGGCTGATAATATAGAAGATTGTTTCACGATCACCAAATGTCCTCTTTCTCCCAAATAAGGTTGTAAGTCTGTAATTGGCTGATTATTTGTCATATCTTTTAAATCAAACATCACCATAACTTCCTGACCTGCTGTGAAAGTGGATGGAGAGAAAGTAAGCTTAGTTTTAGTATGACCAAAAATCTTAGAAGTAGTTAAATCGATATTTGCTAAAACCTGTGGAGTACCTGGGACTTTTATTTTCATAACTGAGACTTGTTCTGATTTTCCAGATGGTTTATAACTACTGAAAAATGTATAATTACCAGGTTGAGGAAAATTCGTTTTAATTCTAAAACTACCTTTGTTTTGGTAAATGGGATGAAGATGCTGGAAATATTGTAGGTCATCACTAACCAAAATCAAATGCATCTTTTTCTCTTGGAATATATCAAATGAAGTAATGGCTTTACCATTTTTATCTTGTATATCTATTTCTAGATCTATGTCTTTTTTAGGTACGATCTTGCTCCTTACCCGCAGTTTTGCAATGGTATTTCCAGTTTGATATGAGTGATGTTGTTCATGCATCATCATGTCATGATCCATTTGAGCCATAGACGGCTCAAATAGTTGATTTCCTAGTTGGTGACTTTGGCTAAAACATATAGCGAAAATAGCGGTACTGAGAGCCGATTTTCCCAAAAAAGACTTCATGTTAATTCTTCCTAATTTAACGCTCAAAACTCATGGTAAACTATCTTGCTATCTACACCAGGAATTTTGGCTAATTCCTGACACATCATCTGAATTGTTTCATCCGCAAATGAAATTAGGATGAAATCAACTCTTGACATTCCGGGTAAAGATGGAGGACATACGCTATCCTGGGAATATAGATATATAGGCGATTTAGGCGAAAAAATCATGGCGATCGCACCCAAATTACACTTACCGTTAAACATTCTACCATTGGAAAATGGCGATCGCTTGACTCGCAGCGAATTTGAGCGCCGCTATACAGCTATGTCCCAGGTGAAAAAAGCCGAATTGATTGAAGGAATTGTCTATATGGGTTCTCCTGTCCGAGCTAAAAGTCATGGAAGACCTCACATGGTGATTAATCATTGGTTAGGAGCCTATATGGTAGAAACGCCTGGTGTAGAAGCTCTGGATAATACAACTGTGCGTTTAGATCGAGATAATGAACCTCAACCAGACTGTTTACTCAGGATTGAAGTAGGTGGACAGTCTAGAATTAGCCAAGATGATTATGTTGAAGGTGCGCCAGAACTAGTTGCGGAAGTTGCTGCGAGTAGTGCTGCTTATGACCTAAATCAAAAGTTAAATGTTTATCGCCGCAATCAGGTACAAGAGTATTTAGTTTGGCGGGTATACGATACAGAATTTGACTGGTTTTATTTGGATCATGGGGCGTACATACAGTTAGAACCTAATGGGGATGGAATAACTTGCTCTCGCATCTTTCCCGGTTTATGGTTGGATAAAGCAGCGCTAATGTCAGGTAATTTAACTCAGGTTATGCTGATTTTACAGCGTGGTTTAGCCTCGATAGAACACCAAACCTTTGTCCAGCGACTTGGTTCCTTAACAAACCAATAACTCATCAAGTTGGCAAATTTAGACAAAAAAAATTCTGACGATTATGACCATCGCACCCAAATTACACTCACCGTTAAATATTCTCCCATTGGAAAATGGCGATCGCTTGACTCGCAGCGAATTTGAGCGTCGCTATACAGCTATGTCCCAGGTAAAAAAAGCCGAATTAATTGCAGGAGTTGTCTATATGGGGTCTCCCGTCAGAATTCAAAGTCATGGAGAACCTCACGCTTATATTATGGGTTGGTTACTAGCTTATATGATAGCTACTCCTGGAGTCCAAATTGGGGATAATTCCACTGTGCGTTTAGATCGAGATAATGAACCTCAACCAGATTGCTTACTTAGGATTAAGGCGGGTGGACAATCTAGCATCAGTGAAGATGGTTATGTCGAAGGTGCGCCAGAGCTAATCACGGAAGTTGCTGCGAGTAGTGCTGCTTATGATTTGCATCAAAAGCTAAATATTTATTGTAGAAATCGGGTACAAGAATATTTAGTTTGGCGTGTCTACGATCAAGAATTTGATTGGTTTTGTTTAAATGAAGGAAAGTATATGCAATTAGAAGCAAGTATCGATGGAATAACTCGTTCACAAATTTTTCCCGGTTTGTGGTTGGATAAACAAGCATTGCTATCAAGTGACTTAACTCAGGTAATGGCTGTTCTACAGCAAGGTTTAGCCTCTGTAGAACACCAAACTTTTGTGAATGGACTCGTTGAATCGACTATTTGAGTAAAGTTAAATATTTCTTAACCAAAAATTAATATATAGTTATATAACTATCTGCAATATTAGAACTTACTATCATTAGATTTAACAGTATAACTCCAATATAAAAAAAATATATTAAGCTTATATGCAATTAAACAATGCACAAAAAATTCAATCACTACTAACTGCATTAGCTTTGTTAAGCATTTTTTTTGGTGTGGAATGGTGTGCGGGGATTTTGAGTCATAGTTTATCTCTTTTGGCAGATGCAGAACATGTGCTTTTAGATGTAGCTTCCCTCAGTTTAGCCTTGATCACAATTTGGTTATCCCAATCTCTATCGGAAAAGAAACTCTCCGATCAACCAAGTTGGATATTTCGCTATCGTAATCGATTAAATGTAGTCGCAGCTTTGATCAATGGTATTGGTCTCGCATGTATTGCTGTTTGGATTGTCAGAGAAGCTTTAGTCAGATTACAGTCTCCCACTACAGAAATTGATGGTCTACCAATGCTACTAACTGCGTTGCTAGGATTAGGCGTTAATGGCTTGAATGCTAAATATCTACACAGTTGTAGTCATCACGATTTGAATATTAAAGGTGCATTTTTTCACATTTTGGCAGATTTAGTCAGTTCCGTGGGGGCGATTATTGCTGCGATCGCCGTGATTTGGCTAAATTGGACATGGGCTGATGGAGCGATTAGTTTAGTAGTAGCTGGATTTATAGCTGTTTTTGCTGCATATTTGGTTATTCAAAGCATTAAGTGTCTGCGTGGACAAGTTGCTGATATTACCAATGTTTCCTGTCTATGCGATCAATCACACGATTTATTGCTAGAACCTCAGAAAGCTGAAAAGTTGTTATTTCCCACTTTAGCAGAATTGATTCAGACCAAATAAATCAGAATGGAACAGTCCGGGAAATATGGATTATGCTATCTTCAGAGAATATAAGGGTAGTCAAAAAGGATTTAGGTAAAAAATCATGGCGATCGCATCTCATCTACCATTAAATATTTTACCATTGGAAAATGGCGATCGCTTAACTCGCAGCGAATTTGAGCGCCGCTATACAGCTATGTCCCAGTTAAAAAAAGCTGAATTGATTGAAGGAGTTGTGTATATGGGGTCTCCCGTCCGAGCTACAAGTCATGGAGAACCCCATGCTCATATTATTGGCTGGTTGGTAGTTTATACAATAGGAACACCGGGTGTAGGAATTTTGGATAATTCTACTGTGCGTTTAGACATAGATAACGAACCTCAACCAGATGCTCTGCTGAGAATTAAGGTGAGTGGACGGTCTCGCATTACCGAAGATGATTATGTTGAAAGTCCACCAGAACTAGTTTTAGAAGTTGCTGCGAGTAGTGCTGCGTATGACCTGCATCAAAAATTAAACGTATATCGTCGTAATGAAGTACAAGAATATTTGGTTTGGCGTGTATACGATCAAGAATTTGATTGGTTTCGTTTAGATAAAGGTGTGTACGTTCAATTAGAATCTAATCTAGATGGAATAACTTGCTCTCAAGTTTTTCCCGGTTTATGGTTGGATAAACAGGCGTTACTGTCCGGAGACTTAACCAAAGTAATGAGTGTTTTACAACAAGGTTTATCCTCATTAGAACACGAAAATTTTGTAAATCAACTTGCTTCATCAAATGTTTAATCAAAATTTAGTCAAAATTAAAGTTAAAATATAATAATTGTCTTGGTCGATCACGAACCATTCACAATTCCCACCAACACCCGGACTAAATCCTCAACATCATCCGGTACCTTATATCCCCCAATATCCTGAGTTATCAGTTTGGCTGTTTCGTCCAAACAGCCAAATACCCAAAAACTACCAATTGTGACGGCTCCATAGATGTAACTTGGTGTATCCTCCAATAACGAAAGGGCGATCATCTCCACCGCCAACTGGGTAAAACCGCGAGTCAAATCGTCTCGCTTCGCTTCCACGACTACAACCTGTTGGGGCGATCGGATGAAATAATCTAAATTACCCTGGAGCCAATTGCTCACTTTCAGGGGATATTCAAACCGCAATACCTGACAACATATAGTTGCTACCCGCAACAGCACTGGAGCCACTAAAACCTCGCGTTTTGCTACTTCGCTCGTCAATTGTACGTAAGGAAGCGTAGATTCAATTTGTACCTTTAAATCATTAAGCCCCGGTAAAGGCTGCGCCGTTTTTGGTAAAGTCAGTCTTCCTTGGGTATAGCGATAATCAAACTCTGCTAAAATCTCATCTGGATCATTTGGTAATTCAAATATGGCTCGAAACGTGTAGTTAGCCTCTGGCTGTAAAATCTTCGCCATTCTTTGACTCCTCTAGCAATTCGATTCATCCAATCAAATCCTAACAAACTCCCTCACCAAATTATGCAATTAACAAGCTAGAATAGGGTGACTGTGAAAAAATATATGTCAAATGTTTTGGGCTGATAAGATAGCTGCTGATGCGCAAGGTTCTCAGGTAGTCAATGATTCTAAAACCCCGTCAGGAAGGGTACACGTCGGGTCATTGCGAGGTGTGGTTATTCATGATGTGATTTACCGTGCCTTGAAACACGCAGGTAAGCCCGTAAAGTTCTTGTATGGCGTTGATGATTACGATGCGCTGGATACAGTTCCTCGATATTTAGACAAAGCCAAGTTTTCTCCTTATCTAGGGTTTCCTTTATGTAATGTCCCGGCTCCGGTAGATACAGCCAGTGATTATGCTAAGTACTTCATTGGTGAATTTCTGGAAATTTTTGAGTATTTGGGAGTTAAACCAGAAGTTTATTATTTACGGGATTTATATCGTTCTGGTAAATTGAACTCCTATATTGATACTTTCCTCAAAAATGCTCCCAAAGTCAGAGAAGCTTACAAAGAAATCAGTAAAGCCGATCGCCCGAAAGATTGGCTTCCGTTTCAGGTGATTTGTGAAAAATGTGGCAAAATTGCGACAACAGTAACATCAAAATACAGTGGCTCTAAGGTTTTCTACACTTGTAAACCAAATACAACCGATTACGTTTCAGGTTGTGGTCATTCTGGCTGGATTTCTCCTTTTGATGGAAATGGAAAACTTCCTTGGAAAGTTGAATGGGTAGCTAAGTGGGATATTTTGGGTGTGACGATGGAAATGGCGGGTAAAGATCACTCGCAAAAAGGTGGTTCTAGAGATGTGGCTAATGCGATTTGTCGTAAAGTTCTGCAAAAGGAACCTCCCTTTCATTCTCCTTATGAATTCATTCTAGTTAATGGGACAAAAATGAGTTCATCTAAGGGTGTGGGTTCTAGTGC
>Ga0116228_10000015_pt1 | contig 91375 bp, 111 predicted proteins | sample S1TSphfallax_2_FD_89694 | JGI IMG/M metagenome (GOLD analysis project Ga0116228, IMG submission 89694) | Host-associated microbial communities from peat moss isolated from Minnesota, USA - S1T2_Fc - Sphagnum fallax MG | ecosystem: Host-associated > Plants > Peat moss > Unclassified | place...
CCTCTTTCCTTAATATAATCAAGCACTTAAGCCAGTTTTCGTTTTTGGACAAAACAGGACAAATGAGCTAAGTCTTTGATTTATAAGGATATTTTGATTTTGGAGATTGGACAGGGAAATGCCATTTGTCCGATTTTTGTATCTCGGCGGGGGATTTGGTCTGAGGTATGGATGGCCTCCTGACCTCTTAAACGGGCTCAGGAGAGGCTTTTGAGGGGTGGGTAATACAAGGGTGGCCAGACACCTATAAAAACGCTCCTAGGGCCCCCTATTCAATTCTTCGAAAATCCGTGGTATAAGATAGTTGCAAAATTCTTATCTTTTTCGTTTAAATCAAATCACAAAGAAATTATAAAAAGAACAATAAGAATGACTAAGATTTTGAATATCATCAAATTATGCTTGGATTTAGGAATTACCGCTATCGATATGATTTGCAATTTTATAAAGATTTATCGGGAAACTATCGCCGAATTTTTTAAGGGGCGGGGATTGCGGCAAGCTTAATTTTTTATTAATAGATTAACAGGGTAGTCAAGTTACTGACTGCAATAAGGAGTTGAATGAGTACACGAGTAATAGAACCTAAATTCTCCTCTCCCACTTTTCGATTAAAACCCAGTACTTACGTAGTAACCAATGGTCAAATTTTTAGTTACTACGCAATCAAAATTGAAGATGAAACTACGGAAGCACCTATTTTCAGATTCAAGCAGTCACCTCCAGTAATACGAGATGGAGTAGTTGCTATAAAGAAAAAACTTTACTTTGTAACAACCAAAGATTTGGTGCGGGGTATTGTTAGAAAATCAAGAGAAATAGGATTAGAGGAGTTAACCGGTAATGACAGAACAGCAATCACTGAGCAATCCAATCGAGTATCTTCATCAGAAAATGGGGACTCTAGCGGAACAGCCCTTCCAAGTGAAGACCAATCAGGAGCTAGCGAGTTTGCTACGTTGGAAATCAACGAAGCTAATGACTCTCTTGAGCCTGAACAAGTCCGAGCATTACACGACCTTGTACTTAAAGAAGAAGGCAAGGCCTGGGGCGAATGGGCAGAGGAGTGGGAAATTTCGGATCATCCATAACCCCGATAACTTAATGCGGATAATGCAGAGACGTATTCTAGGAGCTATCCTTAACAAAGTAGAGGTCCCGGACTACATCCATGCATTTGAAAAAGATCGTAGCATCCCCGAAATGGCTGCACAGCATATTAACAAATTTGTTGTAATCAGCTTAGATCTTAAAGATTACTTCGGAAGCATTAAACAATCTCATTTGAATGTAATGTTTAACAGGTTGGGGTTTTCAGATGGGGCTGCCACGACATTATCGGAAGTCTGTACCTATAAGTCATTTGTACCTCAAGGGGCTTTAACGAGTCCTAAGATAAGTAACATCATCACCATGCTAACATTCGGCCCGAAGGTAAAAGAGTTCTGTGATGCTCACGGACTAACTCTGACAATCTTTGCCGATGACATCACTATATCCAGTACTCGAAAACTCACAGGTGAAAACGGAACTTTATCCGTTACTCAGGTTATTCAAACTATAAAAGGATATCTAGAAGAGTTCAGATTCAAGTTAAATCGGGAAAAAATTAAAGTGATGAGCAACTATCAACGGCAATATGTTTGTGGGGCCGTTGTTAATCAAAAAGTTAATTTGCAAAAAACTGAACGTAATAAACTCAGAGCCATAGTTCACAATTGCCGCAAAAATGGCATAGAAGCTGAAGCTGTTAAAAGTGGTATGACCACATCAGAATTCAGCTCCAAAATTATGGGGCATCTTAACTGGTACTCGCAGCTTAACCCAACTGCGGGCAACATTGAAAAAGCAAAGTTTAAGGAAGTCGCTGTGGAGCTTTGCCAACCCAGCGCAGATCAAGTAGTTCCAGGAGTTATCAATTTGGAGGGGGTAGCTAGTCAACCCAAATCTCCAGAAGTAGCTCCCTGGTAATCTGCTAAACGGGCTGAAAAGATAAGTCTTAACCTTTAGGTACACACAACGATTTGAGCCTAAAGGCATTACTCAGACGGGTTTAACACCACCCGTCTTTTTTAGCTTTTTCAAGTTAAGGCTCAAAAATTGGTATAAGTATATTGAAGTAAAAAACACTTTAAAAATTTACTACTGGGAGCATCAAATGACTACTCGAAAAACCTCACAAAAGTTTATCAACCGTATCACCTTGGATTCGTTTAAATACTTGAATACTGTGGACTTTGGCCGTTTGCGTAAAATTCATCAACGTAGCAACCAAGATATTTTACATATTGTTAATCTTTCGAAACATCGGCAAAAATATATTCAGGCAGCCGCAGAAAGGGCTAGGAAATTACATGAAACTTCAATGAATATTATAGGGACTGATAGAGAAGTACTTGAGATCATGGGTCCTATAGACTTTAGAGACCCCGTTAAAGCACAAGAAATGTTTGGTATAATGGATTTAAGGGAGGCTCATGAGTCAAATATAAAATGGGCAGAAGCGCAGTTGGAAAAGTACAAACAGGAGTTCGATTCTTTACAATTCATCGAACCTCTTCTGACCGAGTACATCAGCCGTCGCCGGAAATTTGCTGAGAAATTCAACAGCTTAAATGCTTTCCCAAGCTCTAAAGTTCAAGTGTACCGTCCTTTGCATGTAGTTGAAACATCCCTTGTTTCAGTAAGGATTCACTAAAATACAGGGTCGTATTGACCCTGTATTTTTGGTATAAGAAAAGTACAATAACTTAACCTTTTTACCGGGAGCATCAAATGGTTTCAAAGTCTACACTAAGCTATGATCAATTCGTATCCGCGGCAACAATCCAAACTCTCAAAGCCCGGATTGTAATAGAAGAAATGGCTCTTCAACTTTTATGTGATCATGCTGCAGAAGCCCTTCGGGAAGAAAGTGAATACCTTCTCTGGGTTGCTAAGATTGAGCTTTCAGGAATGGCGGTATCTGATAACCAAGCCGATGATATTTTTGCAAAAATGGAATCGCATCGTAAACACGTTTTGAATATCCAAAAACAGATAGAATCTCACAAAGCAATGCTGGGTTTTTACGAAGATTCCTTGAAGCGACAAGAAATTCTTGTAAGGGCTCGCAACTCGGTATCCTTGGAAGAAACCCATCGAACCTGCCAAGTCGAAATTGTTAGAATCGCAACCTTTACTATTGGAGTGTAGAAATATGTTGGATTTATCTAGTGACCAAGTATGTTTGCAACCGGGAGCAATCGTAGGTCAAGATTGCATCTGCCCTGATGGTGCAGGGGTAATTGAAAAAGTTATTGACGACGGCAGGGAATTAGTAGTTAAGTTGAAGATCCCGCGCAAATACGGAGCCTTCAAAAATTCTCAGTCGAAGGTGGTTCAGGTAAGAAGCGAGACTTGGTCTACCTGGACGGGTCCTGTAGCAGATATCAAGGTTCAACCTCCGCGTCAATCGTGGGGATTGGAACTAGGTTAAGAAGAAAAGGTCCTTCCCCGGACCTTTTCTTTTTACTTACCCAAACTGAGGGCCTGAGGCAGTGACGTTAACGAAGTGCCCTCCAAAAGTGCAACTCACTCCTGCGCTGTTCAGAGTAACCTGCGCTGATCCGAAAGAGATTACAACTGAGGAGGAACTCATGTTAATTTCTCCAGAGCCCATGACTGCTTGAATACCTGAAGAGTTCATATTGAAAGTAGGGTTACCCTCAAACGATAGATTAATCTGGTTGGCGTTAATAGTCTCCGTATTGGTACCATTGTAGGTAATGGTAACCTGAGCAGGAGTTTGTGTTGAGGAGGTATAGGGGTTGATTGTGGAAGGCGGAGACGCACCATTCATAGTTCCTGCAGTAATATTGGTTTCACCATAAGTTTGATCAATCATAGTATAACCGGTCTGAGGAACATTGAAGACTTGTTGTTTAACCTCCCCCGTCAAATGAACTTCCCTAGTCATTAGATTAACCCCAGCACCACCATTTTCATTGACTACCGATTCCTTCTTTATCCTATCGTCCGGCGTAGGATTACCCGGTTCAATGTAGTTTGCTTGAGCAGTTTCTGCTTGGGCAACATCCCCCCAATATTCGTTGTATAGGTAATTTTCAATATGGGAATTGGCAAAGTTTTGAGCGTATCCCGTGTACCGGTACAATCTGCCACCAAGATTTTTGATAGTGTCAGAATGTAAATCCGTGAAATGCTCCCAGTTGCGAGATACAACTTTTACTACGTCATCGTATTTGCTTATGAAGATTTGAGCAAGACGACTACTTCTCAATAGCAAGGACCCACCCCTTAGAATTGCCAGCATTCCTCCACCAACGTTAGTGAATATACGATCTCCTTGAACCATATCTGGGGGTGAAGAGGTATCTGGGAGGGTGGAATCCCCTCCAGGAGAAAAACTTCCAGTATCTACTAGCTGATTACCAGTATTGATGGATTGAGGGTATACGTTATTAGAGGTTTGTAATCTGGGTAAAAATCCTATAATTACAGGAAACCCCAAGGAACTATTAACTATTACCCTATCCCCCATTACAGGCGAACTCCTATCCCCGCTTCTGCTGGCACCTCCAGGACCCCCTAAAACGTATTGAACGTTTGTTAGATTTTGCCCTGAAAGGGTTTTAATTTTGCAAAGCTTACGTACGGTATCAACTTCGGTAATAGTACCCTCATCGAAGTTGTAATCCGTTTTTGATTGCGTTCTGAACATTGTCATAGTATAGTTTCAAATCCTCTTTTCAATTATAGCATATTTTAAGAAAGCTAAATTTATGAAGATTCAAATTAAGTCCGACCTCCATACTGAATTCAACGGCGGTAACCACGATCCTAAACATCCCAAGCATTACATTCATCCCGACGCCAAAGTTATAGTTCTAGCGGGTGACATCGCAGTAAGAGATTCAGAGATTGAATTTATTAAAGATCACTATGGTGAAAGTGAGAGAATGGTATTATACGTTCCCGGTAACCATGAGTTTTACCATAATGACTTTGATACTCGTGCTAATCAAATTAAGGAGATATTACGTCACTCTAATATATATTTTCTCAATACTGATTGGATTGAATGGGAAAAACCTTCCTCTGGGCAAAAAGTTCTTTTCCTAGGAGCGACTTTGTGGACCGATCTCTCTCATCCCTTTGATAATATGATAGCTTTAACCGGCATGTCTGACTTTAATAAAAACATTGTGTTTAATAGTCATCCTGATAAATGGACTGAAAGGAATAAAAGGGATAGGGAGTATTTGAAAGATATACTTTCTAATTCTGAGAATGATACTAAAAAAGTAGTCATTAGCCATCACTTGCCCTTGGCTAGATCTATCAATGAGCGGTATGAAGGGGACCCTCTTAACTGTTGCTACGTTTCCTATTGTGCCGAGCTTTTCAACAATGACTGGTCCCCAGATTTGTGGATCCACGGCCATACTCATAATTCATGTGATTATGTAGAAGGGAAGACGAGAGTAGTTTGTAACCCTTACGGATATGATGGAAGTAACGGGGAGATTTTCGATGTAAATCCTGAGTTTAAACATGATTTACTAATAGAGATATAATGAAAAAGCCCGGCTTTTAGCCGGGCGTTTACCTGAAACATCATGGAATTTGAGTGATTGTTTTCTAAGGATTTCAAAATGTATTTTAACACGAAAAACCTGAATAGACCAGACTTTCTTTTTTTAGCTTAAATACATTACATCTATAACAAATCCTTTTCCTACTCCAACAAAGTCAAATTATTTGGTATAAGAATTTTAGATACGTTAATTACACGTGATCTATTTTATAGGAAAAATTTAATCGTGAACAAAATTGTAGAAGTAAAAGGGTATTTGACTGAAAGTAAACTGGGAGATACTCTCCGGGAAATTTTCGGGGAAAATAATGTCATATCTCAGGTATCCGTAAAAGGCACTAAATTACGTATAGATTTCAAAGTTATCTATGATAATAAAGAACTATATGTAGAGTTTAACGGGGATTCTCATTATAGAGATGTTGAAGTAATACGTAGAGATTTTGAAAAAACTAAAACTTTCCCCAATCTTGTTAGCATACCTTATTGGGTACAATTAGACGCCTTAACTTTTAAATACTATTTCGGGCATCTATTCAACAACGATATTGATTTAAATTGCATTATAAAAACAGATTTTCCTCACGGTTTTATATCTGAAAAATGTGTACTTCCTTCCTATTTTTGTGAATTGGGCATAAGCCGGTTTTTATCAGAATTTAATAATTTGCCAAAAGAAATATCTGACGCAGTAGGTAAATCTTTAGGGATAAAGGTTAAGAGTAGTGGGGGTAGAATACACGAAGTAATGCCCTACATTTTGGCAAAAACATATTTCAAAGTGGATGAGTCTACTTATTATAATGGGTATAGACAAGTAACAAGGAGGGGTATCCATGCAGATGCAGAATCTGCTAAGGAATTAGAAATTGAAGTTTTGGACCTCATTCACCATGCGTATGATGAACTTTTCCCGATAAAAGGCATTAGTAATTTAAACGAGATTTTGAATAAGCATTTTAATCTAGATATCAAATACAATGAAAACGGAGATATTTCAGATATATGCTTAATCGATAACTATCATTCAACTGATAACACTTATCTACTATTAGAGGTACTATTACCTTATTGCGATGAACATTCCTTTATACAAATCGAAACTTTGAATAGGAATAAAATTCATTATTTCGATAAGAATACTGTAATGATGTAATAAGGGGGTATGAAAAAGCCTGGTTTTATCCAGGCTTTCTTTTTAGCTACTAAAAGCAACCGGCACACAACGGTCGTACTGTAATTGCACGTTCTCTGCGATTACTGGCTGCGCGGAGGCTACCTGAAAGCTGTATCCGTCAAAAACGCAGTATTCCAAATAGATACAGGCCAAGGGAGTGCCTAGACCATCCCCGGTTGGAGCCGTACCGCGAGTCTTGAATACCAACATCAAACCGAATGGAACTGAAAAATACTCCGAATCCAAGTTCATCATGATGTTAGAACCATTAGCACTTGGGGCCGAAGCACCAGTATCATCCATGGCAGGGCGATATGCCGACCTAGAAAGTGCTGCAAGAATATTAGCTTGATCTGCCAATAATTTCTGCATGCTAATCGTAGGAGCAGTCTTGCCCCGTGTGAAATAGCTACGGTTAGAACCAATTTCGAACAAACGCATCAACTGAGCATTTTGTTGATGTGCAATATTATCAACCAATCCAATGGGGATTAAATCAGTCGAAGTGTCTGTAATACCTGTAAAACGAGCAGGCCCTGCAAACAACATTGTTGTATCGGGGCTCGCAGAGAATTGACTAAATCGTTCAAGGCCATCAGAATTCAAGCTATCTACATAGCTACCCTTCCAGTCCCATCCTACACTATAGCCTGCGTTTACAACGGTACCTAGAACGTCATTTGTAGCAGTAGCTGTCATATTAATAATTTCCTTTTAATCTTTATCTGTTATTTTAACCAAATGTAGGGACCACAGAGGCCCCTACCTATTAAATGATCAAGTATACGTTCAAGTAATTCAACACGGTTGGAATTTGGATACCCAAATTAACATCAACCTGATCAGTATTATTAGTATCTTGAGCCAATGAAGCAATTGTGTATCCTAGCAATGGGGGGCCAATACGAGGCAAAGATTGCGACATCAGCAGATTGGCACCAGCATCAATAGTTTGACGAATGATATTCAAAGTCTGTGGGGTAATGTTCCACTTACCGATAAATGGAGCTAACAGCTTATTAAAGTAGTAAGAAACATAGTCCCAATTTTTCACTGCTTGCAATTCACGGTAATAGTACGTTGACATATCTGTCATCAATTCATGACGGCAGTAAGGAATTCCGCCGGGAACTTCTTGTACAAACAAGCAAGTACCGGCACCTGCCATGGTATCCAACTGAGCACGTGTGAACACAAAGTTACTATCAGACAGGCTACTAATACCGGCAATACCAATGTTAGTGAACCCTTGTTGAGCAGGGAACCCTGCAATCAATCCTGCTACTGCACAGCCCAAGTAGTACCCGGGTAACTGTACATTTACGTTATTGATGTTAACGAATACGATATCCGGTTGAATATGGCATAAACGATTATTACCAAAAGTAGTACTTATAGCAGCAACGTTAGCAGCACGTTGAGTATTGCTCAGATTACGGCTAACCCAATAACTAACAGCAGTAGCAGTACCTTGAGCTTGAATTTGCACTTGTTGATTGCTGATAACGTTCAACACGGTTGCAGTTCCAATTGGGCTCGGAGTGCCAGTACCTGCAGTAATATTGATAATATCACCCGGCTCAACTCCATCACTGATGAAAGTTGCATTACTTGCAGTCAGAACGTAATTACCAGAAACCAAAGTAATTGTGTTATTACCGCCGTTAGCATTAACCAAGCTAGAAGTATATTCACCAATTGGTGTTATGGACTGGATCAAGCTATTGAATAAACCTACCCGCCACAATTGGTTAGGAGGTGTGCTCATTTGAGTGCAGTGTGTACTTAGAGCTTGACCAACTTCCAAATCTTGAGTCATAACCGCTAAAGCATACAATTGCTGACCTTGAGCCAAAGACAGTGCAGCAGCATATCCCGCCTCGTTATCAGAGGGCACTGCAATAGCACAAACGCTAGTAGTGGTATTAGCCAAAGCTACTTGAACGCCCAAGCCCAGAGGGTTGAATTGGTTCAACACTCCCAGTTGACCTTCAGCATCAGTAATGTTGTTTATAGTCAATACTTGGCTAGACAAATCAGTACGCAAGGCACGATACTCAATATACACTGAACCACTGATGACCGGGCCATAGACCGAACCTGGATTAGGCTCAATGATAACAGTACCAGTAGTAGCAGTATTGGCGCTATTGTAATTCGTTGCACTATTCAATGGATTTGTTTGAGGCAACAGGTAATTGTTGTAAATCTTACGACTTTGGTAAGTTACAAGAGCCTGAGCTTGAACAATTGTTCCAGATGGAACTGCTGTGGAGATTGCAGGAGACAATCCAGAAATTACAGCACCAGTCAAAGTACCGATTGTACCGTAGTAAGTAGAACCGTTGGCACCTGCCCCAGGAATCATAATAGTGGAACCTGTAGCAAATCCGGTAGCAGAAGACAAAGTAAAGCCAGTCGCATTAGCAGCAATATTAGCAGTGTTGGTTGTAGAAGCTGCAACGTTAGACGGTAAAATATCTGCGATAGTAACATTGGTTATGTTACCAGTTTGAGAATTTACCGATAGAACGGTACTGTTAAAAGTATTAGCTCCACCAACTCCGTATTGAATAACTACTCCATCACCTGGTTCAATCAGGTAAGTAGAGGTATTAGGGTTAACATTATTAACACTAATTTTAGTCATAGCAGTAGCAGTCGTAGCAGTCGAGGCAGCAGCACTCAAAGTAAAAGTAGAACCTGCGATGATTTGAATATTAGCAGTCAAAGCGGCACCACTTACGCCCGCACCTGCAATAGTTACAACGTCACCTACCACGAATTGTGTTGGATTAGTAACGTTAGTGATAACCGCAGAAGAGGCAGTAGTATTACAAGCACCTGAAGCCGCGGAGTACGATAGGATGTTGCTTCCAGCGTAACCGTTCATACCCATAGCAACTGTTTGTACGGCAGCGTTGTTAAGGTAAATGCCCAAGCTGCTAGGCACTAATTGTTGACCAGGAATTTGGCTTGGCAGTGCGAACGTGTTGGCAACAGAAGCGTTACTAATAACCCCTGGCTGGCTGACAGCAACGTTGGTAACGGTAGTAGAGGCGGCTGTATTCAGGGTCAAAGTTAAGCTGCTAGAAGCGGTAACTGTAGCAGTTAATACTGCACCATTTACTCCGGCACCTGGAACGTAAACAGTTGCACCGATCCCAAACGGAGGAATCGAATTGAAAGTTAACGAAGTAGAATTTGCAGCTATAGAACCTAAGGCCGTTGTAGTGTTAACAGCAGCAGTTTGAATTAGAGAAGCCGTGCTGCCTGGAGTGTACCACACTACATTGTAAGCTGGTCCAATTATACATGCTGTAAGAGTCGGCGTAACATTAGCCACACCACCAGAGTTGGCAAGCTCTTGGTATACTTGTACACTTGGGACAATGTAACTCATTTATAAATATCCTTTTTAATAAACATAGAGCCACTTGGCTCCACGAGAGAAATCTGTATTCTAAATGTATTTTAAACCAGAGAACTTCAAATTTGTCAAGTCACGTTAGCAGGGACTGGATTAAAGTTAGTGAAAAAACCTTTAAGGGTAATAGCATCCCTTTTAGTTCTCCAGTCCTCTTCCATTCTCCAAGGAACGTTAATTGTCACTTGAAATTTCGTAGTATCTTCATCTGCTGGATGACAATCACTAACTCCTAGTGGCAATGCAAATTCAGAAAATCCTTGGCTTGAACAGATATATTGTCTTGTCCATACTAAAAAATGGGAGACCATATCTGTTAATAATTCACACGTACCTTCGTTATTAGCTTCAATAGTTATGGTAGCCGATCCCTCTATGAACACTAAGTTTCTCATTTCTTCAGCTCCAAAACTTGCTTTAACCCCGGGGCTGGAAGCCATGTTGTTAGTCAAACCGCTTTTACCAATTTGGTAGGTCCCCCTCCCCACTAATACGCGAGGTTTTTGCTGTGTTTCAATGGTGTTAAAGTTATTTATGGAATTAACGTCTATGTTGGAAACGGAATCATCAGGGCTCCAAACTATTCCTGCGGCGCTCGTATAATTAGCAAAAAAATAACGAAGAGGCTCCAGAATAGTAGCCGTGAGCATTAAGGGGCTAAATTTCATTGTTTACTCCTGTAATTGTTTTTAATTGTAGTAGAGGTGGAGTGGGCACGATGAGAGGGCGGGTATGGCAATCCGTTTCTACGAGCATGTAATCTTTTTAACTTTTCTCTATAATCCCTATGGGCAGTATGTACAGCAGAAATTCTGTCTTTGGTATCTAATATAGTGCCTACGATATCATCAGCATCCATTTCCCGTTTAACCAATTTGTGAATCTTGGCTATCTTTTCTAGGTATTTATTAATCATGAGTACTCGCTCGGGAAATCACTAATTCTTGTTACTAACTGATTTTCAACATCGCCCTTAGCTAATTGAGTAATTTTTAACATTTGGCGTACGGTACGACCTTGTAATTCAGTTGGTTGTATTTGTTCTATTTTGTAAACGTCCCAATTTCCACTACGAACTATAATGTCATCGGGATGCAGTTCGGGCATGCTTATAGTCCATGCACTTGTTTGGTTAGGTTCAAATACCCCGAAGTAAGTTTTAGAATACTCAGAAGGAGAGGCATCATACTGTAAATAGCAAGGGGCTGCTTCAAAATACCCACCGTCAAAACTCGTACCCATACATTCTACGCAATGATCCATTATAACTTTTTCAGCCTTAAAGTCCCAGCAAATGGAGCATCTAGCACCGTAGTCTTTCCTACGGAAAGCATAAGTTTTATTGCCTACAAATTTACTTAAAAGAATATGTTCTCTACGTTGAATCTCGTGGCTACGTATTTCTACCCATTTACGTTGATGAGTTAGCCAACTTGATCTTGGAGATTTAACTGTAGCGTTACCGTGACTAAGCAGTATGGCCTCAACTATGTACCATCCTTTATGAAATTTACGATATTCTTGAGTCTCTGTATCAAGTAGATAAGTTCCAGTAAGAGGAGCTTGATTTACTCTTTGAAAATTCTCAAAAGATTCCGTTGACGAAAAATAAACATTAAATAGGCACGATCCCCAAGTAGGAGGTACTGACCATTGAATGGCAATATGTTTAAACCAATATGGATAAACTTGAACCTTAATGTTCTCAGAAGATACAATCGTAGCTAGACTTGTAACAGGGTCATATTGACCGTTATGATTATAAGTAGCAGTCTGAAGTAAATAGCCAACATTGGGGGAGAATGAGAACGAAGCCATAACGGTATTTTAAGTCAATAGGCTTTTATATTTTTGGTATAAGTATAGTATGGTAAACATCTATTACTTACATTAAGAGGTATTATAATGTCTTCATCGAATGTAGTAGGTTCCAACGCACGGGAGGATCAAATGATGTCTTTACGAGTCTGGGTAAAGGTAACCCTATTTGTAGCAGCTAGTATATTAATGATTCTGCCGTATATCGTACTGGCCTTTTGGCAACGTTGTATTAAAGGTCAACATTTTGAATCACCCGCCCCAGAACATGTCAAAGCATTGCAAGACGAAATTGCTTCCTTGAACCCTGAACTTAAGGGCAAAGACCCGTCATCAAGAAAAATTTGAAATGGGTATGTCAAAAGCTTTGCTTAGTACTAAGAGAAAACTCGGCTTATTTCGAGTTTTCTTTAGTTCAATAATCATAGATGCTTTTGGTATAAGAGAAATATGAAAGACCTATGCTCGAATATACATTTTCGCACAGGTTGGCTGTAGTACAGATTTACTCCCGATAGTGCCCGCCGCAGTTTAGAAACTAGTTGAGTTCTAAACCCCAAGGTACTTACTTATGGCCAACCTGATGCGAATTACTCCCGCTCGGTTGGCCTCTTTTTTTTGCCATTACCAAATTGGGAAGATTGCTTCATCGCTAGAAATTCCTCCCCAACCCGACTCCATGTTCATTTCTATTTTTAATTCTTTTGCAGCAGGTTGAAATAAGGCCCTGAAGTTATTAGCAATATTAGTGTAAAGTTCCGATCTTTCTTCAATAGGGACTTGTAAGCCGCCATCACTATATTGCATAGTATTACGAGCCAGCAATGCTGCTTTCAAAGCATACGCGTGGTATAACGTAGCGTACAGCAGTATTGAGCTAGAAGGCATTGTGGCTCTGGTGAAGGCCGTTCTTGGAGACATGTTGTTGAATGTGTCTAAACCGTAGTCCATGCACATTGTAAGGAAAGTATCCGTCATCTCCTCCCCGTCTATCAAATAGTTATTGATAGGATAATCGGAAAGAGATTCGCGAATCATGTCAACCGAAAGATTAGCCATTGTAGTTACTCAGTTTATGCTGCAGCGGGTGCTGCTGCTTTTGCTTTAGGCGCTGGCTTTGCTGGTTCAGCCTCAGGTTTGCCAATAGCTACACTTGTAGTACCTGGATTATGCATATTCACTTTTTCGGCACCAGAAGCTGTTTCAACTTTTCCTGCTAATTCCTTACGGAGTTCTTCCTCCGACATTCCTGTAAATGGTTGATGCGCAGTAATCTTGATTACTTGAGAATTAGGATTGTCCTCAGTAGGCTCTTCACTTGTGACTAACGCCCATCCGCGGCTTTCAGCATAAATGACTTCGCTGGAATCACGGTCTAACGGGCTCAATGGCAGGTACTGTCCCGCGCCCATTTTTAGATCATGCTTAACAGTAAGATTGTGAGGTAAAAGATTTACGATGAACAGTGGCTTAGTATTTGCTACTGCTTCAAATTGGGGGTTTAATAGTTTGGTCATTTAAATTCCATATGGTAAGTATTGCTAGCTAAGTTTACTTCTTATTATAGCTACTGTCAATACGTTCCATAATTTTATTGTCTTTATGTTGATGATATTTGTGGAGACCGAGAAATCCGCTTCCAAGCCCTATAGAGGCTCCTAGGCCTGTTTTAATCCGGGTATGTAGGGAAGCCCTAGCTGCCTCCTCGGAGAGCTTTCTAGAGCCTCTAATGGCCCCTATCGAGACTCCTTTGATACCCATCCCATCAGCATCTCTCAAGACGTTTGCTGCGTTCTCGTATTTCCGGGCAGAATGGCCGATCATACGGTCACCGCAATCAAGAGCTTTTGTTAGGATTTGATTTGAATTGAATTTCGGCATAATGCATTATTTTAACTTAAAAGGGGTTGCAATGAATTTTCCAGAAGATTTTGAATTAATAAATAAACGTATCGTAGAAAACCATGGTACATTGTGCCGTAATGGTCAACTTTATGTTGAAGAACCTTTACTGGGATATAAGAAGGTTTTCACATATGGATCTCGACATGATGATTTAATGCATCTACACGGAGTCGAAGCGGTAAAGAGATACATGGATGCCCCTGCGGTAGCAACTATTATAATCCCCAAAGGGTCTCTGTTAAACCTGGCCCAGAATTTGCTAAATAAATTTAGAGCTAGTCAAGCAATTTGCCAATCTATTGAGCGCATACCTGGTAAAGGTACGGCTTCTATAGCTAGATCAGGTCACAATTATAATTTCTACTATCGCTCAGTAACGGATACTAGACATGTATTAATTCTACGAGAACAACCGTCTGATCAAGAAAAAATGAAAAATTTATATGCATTGGAAGCCCCCTTGAATTTGGAGAATTTAAGAAACCAATACGTAGTTAAGCCAGAAAAGCCTTTTAATACTAACATTGATGAATGTGCTTCTGGCATTCATTTCTTCGTGAATAGATATGAAGCAGAACAATACAACGACTTTTAATCCATAAGAAAACGCTATGAAAACAATGACCAATCTAGAAGTAAATAAGTATGTAAAATCCCACGGATTAATGCTGCCTAATCGCCAGGTATTTATTAAAAAACCCCTGTATGCATTCAAAAACGTGGATACCTATGGACGAGAGTTAGATGCAATTGCCATATCTTCTGGTGCCGTGTTAGAAGCAAGTTTTCGAGATGGACGGGATTTAACACCTGCTATAGCCAATTTAGTGATACCTAAAGGGGCTATTGTTAACCTAACCGATTATGACATAGTCGGAAAAAGTACCCAAATATCAAGTAAAAAACTCAGAGCTTCAATGGCACTATGCTGGAATATAATACGTTTGAACGATAGAAAGGAAACGCGTTTAGCCCGCTCCCGGCATGATATAGATTTTGAATATCGGAGTTGTAAGAATCTTGTAAGTGCCCAGGAGTTTGAGTTACTGAAGGGGTACCCGAGGTGGTTTAATAAGGATTATATTCTTCGACCTGATAATTTATTTGATATGAGTACAGGAACTTGTGCTTCAGGTATCCACTTTTTCGTAGAAACAATTGACGCTATAAACTATTGAGGCCAAATTATGAACAAAACAAATCCAATGACACCAATTGAAGTTAATAATTACGTGAGATCTCGTGGTATTTTATTACCTAACGGTCAGGTATTTATAACTTCCCATATGCGCGTTTTTAAAAAGGTATTGGTTTGGGGACCTAGGGGTGACGTACGAGGGATCCTCCCGCCGCTTACTACAAGTGAAGAACGTTTCTATACAAAGCGTTTGGATTCTTGTATAAAACGAGGTACTTGCGAAGAAGGTATAGCTAACCTGGTAATTCCTAAAGGGGCTATTGTAAATTTGGCAGGAGAATATCCCCATAATAAAAATGCTACAAACTGCTCCGATAAAAAACTAAGGGCCTCAACTGCATTTTGCTGGAGCATAGTTAGGATTTTCGACTTTGTCGAAGTACCTATAGCAACATCTTATCATGTCAAGTCTTTCTATTACAGATCTGTAAAAAGTCTTGATGACAAAATAAAAGTAAGAAATCTGACAAGTTCGTACGGAGAACCTAGTAATATGCTGATGGGTACCCTAAAAGGTTTTGACACTTCCAATAAAGAGTGTTCTACTGGCATACACTTTTTCTTGGAACTTCAAAGTGCCATCGATTATTAAGGATACAAAATGAAGAAAATGACTGTAAAAGAGATTAATGACTACATCAAATCTCACGGGGTATTACTGCCCAATAAACAGGTGTTTCTTACTAAACCTTTATATGCATTCAAAAGGGTTGTTACGTCAGGTAATAGCTGGTATGACGTTGTAACTACTAAAACAGGACTATCCAAAATTTTGAATGATGACATTGGTACGGGTAGTAGTACTAAAGCTATAGCCAATTTAATAATTCCAAAAGGGGCTATTGTTAATACTCTTGATAGCGAATGGAATTCAGAAACTGATAAAAGTTACAAGAAACTTAGGGCCTCAACAGCGTTCTGCTGGAGTATAATTCGCCTAAAGGATAATTTCAGTATGCCTGTGGCGGCTTCTGTGTGGGATTCTGACTTTCATTATCATTCCATAAGTCTTTTAGAAACTCACATACATGTAAAGGATCTTTCAATAGAGTACGGTTACTGTAATAACCTCTTAATAGCGACCCAGAATGCATTCGATACTTCCCGAAGCGAATGCGCTAGCGGCATACATTTCTTCCTAGAATCTCAAGATGCAGTAACTTATTAAGGTACCCATATGAACTTACCAATGACCGTAGCCGAAGTTAATGAATATGTGAAATCCCACGGAATAGTATTGCCTACTGATCAGGTGTTTTTGACTAAGTCTTTGCATTGTTTTAAGAAGGTTTTTACCTATAGAGGTACTCCTGGAGGTACAGAACCTGATAAGGCCCCATTTACTCCTTCTTATAGAAGGTATTGGGGGGAAATTTTAGAAGCTTACACTTCCAATAACATTAATTCTGCCCGCGGTAGGTTGCCCGCCATAGCCAATTTAATCATACCCAAAGGTTCTATAGTTAACTTGGCTAGTGCCCTATATCCTTCTCGAGGATATTCTTTGCAAAGTTATGACAAGAAGCTACGGGCCTCCTTTGCTTTATGTTATAGTATAGTTCGCATGGTAGACCAGACAGAGGTTAAAGTAGCAGTATCCGAGCACGATCCTACTTTTAAATATTGGCCGATAAAGGGGAGGAGGCTTCCTGGGGAAATTGAAAGACTAAAAGATTACCCTTCATCGTCTATTGGTTTTGCCAAAGTACACTACATTTACCCTAGGGCACCCTTCTCTATGGATAAAAACGGGTGTTCTTCCGGCATTCATTTCTTCGTGGAACTTCAAAATGCATTGGATTACTAAATGAAAATGTTTAACTTAGCCCCAAACATCTGGGTGCCTGCATCGGCAATCCTACTCGTTAGGCATTACGGGAATTCCGTTAAAAACTCTATGCATGACGAATGGGAAGTAGTTCTTATAAACTCCACGTCTTATAAACTATCAATGGCGGGGGAACACGAAAAGTCATATAGAAGAGAAGTGATCGAGGATTTAATATCATTCTTTGGCATAAAAGCAGATCAGACTTGTTGGGCGGGTAACCAACTTTATCCTAGTCCTAAATCCGGGTTTTGAATCTCTCAATTAACAAGCAAATGTTGGTATAATGAAATTATATAAAGGGGATTTTTACCCCATTTCTTTTTGCCTAAAGGGATATACATGAAAAGTCCTGAACAGAAAATATTTGATGGCATAGTAAAATACGTTGCCGGAAACGAATCTAAATTCAACGTACATAACTTGGCTGCAGAACTCTCTTTACAAGTGATGGAGAAAGGTGAGTATCATTACGTTAATGAGGGAGAAATGATTAAAAACGATATTGTACGTTATTGCTCAAAGCACAACGAGCGTTACTATTTTAGGATACAAGAACGTTTGACCAGAGGGGAAAGTGCATGGTGTAAATTGACTACCATGGTATGTGAAGTGGAGCCTTATTTAGAAAGTAAAGTTTCTTATATTCAAATATCTCCAGAACGTTGCTTATGATTTATGATGCTTTAGATAGGAATGAATTGTGCTTCAAAAAGTAAGGGATATTCTAAGAGAGAAGCAGGATAAGGGTTACCCTCCATTTTCTGAAGTAATAGCAAAAGAATTGAATTTGAAAATATTAAAGGTGAAACAAGAACTTGGATATAACTCTCATTCTTATTCTACTAAATATCTGCATACAGACTCTGGTATTAAATTTGTAATAAACGAATATTACTCAGACGAACCTCCCTCAAGTAACTGTACATCTAATTTATGAAGGAATAAACATGACACGTAAACTAGCAACTCTACGTATTATCAAAGAGCTGGTGGAAATTCCTGGAGCCGACCGGATCGAGCTTGCAATTATAGATGGTTGGCAAGTAGTAGTTCAAAAAGGTCACAAGGTAGGCGATCTAGTTGTCTATTTTGAAATCGATTCCTTTTTACCGGAATCAGATCCTCGATATGCTTCATTCTCTGAGCGTTTCAATAACTGGGGAGACAAACGAGGCATGAGGGTTAAGACCATCAAACTTCGCCAGCGCCTCAGCCAGGGCGTTATTATGCCTTTGCACGAATTCCCGGAAGTTAAAAGTAGTGATTACACAGAAGGTACTGATGTAACAGAGTTGCTCGGTATCGAAAAATGGGAACCCATTGAAAAGGCAGATACGACTGGCACTAGAGTTCCAGGTAGTTCAAGGGAAAAACGTTTCCCTGCATTCATTCGTAAAACGGATCAAGAACGAATTCAAAACTATGGACATATGGTTCAACGAGCATCTAAAACAGATGAAACTTTTGAAGTAACTATGAAAAAAGACGGTAGTAGCTTGACCGTATTCCGCGTTGATCCAAGCAGCTTTTATTATAAGGATGCTAGAGAAATGACTGAGAAGAAACTGTCATTCTCTAAGCGGGTCTTGCGCACCATCAAAGAATTCTTCAAACCTAGCGAAGATCCTGTGTTTGGTATTTGCAGCCGCAACCTATTGTTACCACTGAAATCCGAATCCAATTTCCATACAGCGGTCTACGAGAATGACTTGCTATTGAAATTGGATAATATCGGAGGTAGCTACGCACTGCAAGGTGAAGTAGTCGCCCCTAATATTCAAGATAACCATGAACGTGTGAATAAAGTTGAATTTCACTTATTCGATATCTACGATATTGACCGTCAAGTATACGTGTCTCCTAGTATTCGCAGAGGTATTTGTGACGAGTACGGCATTCCTCACGTAACGGTATTAGCCAAAAATGTCGGGCTGGACGAAGTTTTGAAGCCACATCTCCACAATGACGATATCGTTAAGGCCGCATTGGCGTATGCAGAAGGTCCTGGAGATAACCCGGGCGTAATCCGTGAAGGGGTAGTGTTTAAATCCGAAACCCGTGATTTTAGTTTCAAGGCTGTAAGCAATGCTTATCTTTTAAAGACTGGAAAATAGCATGGCAAAATTCAAAAAGGGTGACGTAGTTAAATGCGTATCCAGTAATGGGTATAGGTATCTCACAATCGGAGCAAAGTATGAAGTTACTGATGTAGGCAGAGATAAGTATATACGGTTAATTAATGATGAAGACCGTGCTCATTATTATAAACCTGATAATTTTGAATCGGGAGAGGGCATAGATTTTACTAAACCTATTCGTACAAAAGGAGGGATGAAAGTAGAAGTTGTTACTGCTAATGGTAGAAACGGATCAGTATTGGTTTACCTAGGAGATTCTGAAGTACCAGTGATATATGGGAAAGATGGTAGACCCCGGCCAAGTAAAGCTCTAGATGCTGAAGCTGCGGAATCTTTCACTTTGGAGAATTATACACTTGAAATCCAAATAGGGGAAGTGTATTTAAACGTATACGGCGAATCTAAAATTGTGGTTCACAAATCTCTATGTAGTGCTGAAAGAAATTCTTCCCCTGATTTAAAGGCCCGTGTGAAAATTGACCTTGGGAAAATTGAGACTGGTCGTTTTGATATTTAACACTAAGTAATACTAAACCGGGGGGGGGGATAACCGACCCGGTTTTTTTTAGTTTTCATTAAGATATTAAGGTTTTGGTATAAGTAAAGTGTTAAAGGTTGTTTTTCTTTTTACACTTACATTACATCGGGAGATGCAAATGAGTACTGAAATTAAAGCAGGTGATTGGGTAAAGGTCACGGATTCTACTGATTTAGGAAGTATTTTCACTCAGCATTCTTTGGGAAAATCTTATAAGGTAGAGGCTGTGTCAACAGACGGGGATTTAATTAACATTATAGCCGAGGGTCGTCGCGGAGCCTTTTTCCCTTGGAGATTCACTCCAGTCAGTGCCCCAGAAGGTATTGAACATGGGGATGAAGTTATGCTGAGGCATGGTGTTGAAGTTGCTGGCATATCCAAAAATAAAGTGTATTCCGTAAATTCACTTAGTCAAATGGAAAAAGAAAGAATATGTGTAATCAAGGATGATGGTAAACTTGATTGGGTTCCAAAATCTGCTTTCGAATTAGTAGCTACCTTTAGAGAGGCCCCCATCTTCTTGTCGGGAGATATTGTTGTTCATAATCCAAACTTTACTGGTGATGTAGAAATATCCGATGATATTCCTTATAGGGTAGAGAGGGTTGGCCCAGTCGGTAAGGCTATAAGCATTAGGAATGATGAAGGTAATGTTCGAGGATACCTAGCCAGTCACTTTTCCAAAATGGATGCTTCTCAACATTTTCCTTTCTCTGATCCCCCACCACCCCTGGATTTCACCAAGCCAATAACAACTAGAGATGGTCGTAAAGTGGAGGTTGTTACTACTAAAGTTAGGGGGAACGGCGGCAATGTTATGTATTACATTGAGGATAGTGAAAATATGTATTTCACAAATCCCAATGGCCGGATGTATGATGACCCAACTCCTAGGAAAAGTGACTTGATAAACGTGCAATGGGAGGTTGAGCCAGAAGTTTTTAAAACCTACATATCTCCTAAAGGGGATATTCTCTACTTCAGCACTGAAGGAAAGTTGTATCTTCCGGCAACAATTAAAACTGATACCTTACTTCCAAAATCGGCTGCCTCAATAGTCAGAGTTTCTCTTGGCAAAGTCAAGGTAGGCCGTAACGATAGTTAATAATGTTTGGAGTCGGGCATAATGTAATTTGCCCGGTTTTCTTTTTCACATTTACATCAGGAGATAAAAGAATGAGTACCGAAATTAAGGCGGGTGATTGGGTAAAATTTGTTGACACAGACGGAATTGGTGAGTTTCTCAAAAGGCATCTTGAATACTCAAAAGATAGAATTTATAAGGTAAGAGACGCATCAGAAATCGATGATAGTTGTAGATTTGAAGGGTATCCCAATTCATTTTACAAATTTAGATTTTCGGTCGTTCCTGAGCCTCAGGGTTTTGAAGTCGGTGATGAGGTTATGCTCAAACCGGATCATAACAGAACTGGATTCCATCACTGGGAAGTATACAAAGTTATAGATACGCACGTGGATTACACACGTACCCTTATATTGCTCAAAAGCGGAAGCTCAGATAAATTGAGTTGGGAAGAGTCTAAGATATTCGACCTAATTAGCGCCCAACGTAAAGGGAAAACCGAGGATCCTTGGTGCATAGATGTTGGAGACATTGTCGTCATTCGTCCAAGTGTAGACGCTTCAAGTGAAAGAATCCTCAGTATCACACTAACTAAGGGCACCCCTTACGAGGTAATTCGTACGAACGGAGAGTGGCTGACATTGCGTGACGACAAAGGTTGTCTTAACGATTATGGTCGTATGCAATTCGTTCAGATTGAACCGGATGATCCCGTTGTAAAGCCTGCCTTAGACTTGGATTTCACCAAATCGATAACGACCAGGGAAGGACTTAAAGTCGAAATAGTTTCTATTAAAGGTAGGGGAGAGCTTCCAGTTCTGTATTACGTTCAGAATTCTAACCTACTAGAATTCACCAGTCTTAATGGTAGGAAGTACGGAGATGTTACTCCAAGAAAAGAGGATCTGATCAATGTTCCAAACTAAGTAAATCTAAAGTCTTTTAAGGTTTACGTGGATAGGGATGGGTATCCCGTATCCTTTGAAGATACTTTGGGAGTTTCTTACGTGCCTACTTTTGCAAGGCCCCCTAAGAAAGATTTGACGGAAGTAGAGCTTCTTTTGCAGGGCACGGTTGTAGCCGGGGACGTTAAAACTATTGAGGTTCCTGTTCCAAAGTAAGGGTTTTGAGTAGAAGTGTAACGGGGAAGAGCCGGGGCTAAACCCGGCTTTCTTTTTTCAATAAATATGTAGATGATCACGAATATCAACTGCTGTTCTATAAGATATGACAAGCCATGTTGAATCAAGAATATCTCGATAATCGCCGAGGTTCTTTATCGCCTCTATGAGAGGGCCGTAATCATAATTTGACCCAATCTTGTCATACCCTATCAGATAGACGGCCATGCTTACCCCAAATAGTTAATGTCTAGAAAGGTTAGATCATGTGCCTAGTTTTGGATACTGTTGTAATTGACAGGTGCGGAGGGGATACTTGTGGTGAGGGGATAGATGTCTAAATAAAAAACCGGGTTTAAAGCCCGGTTTTCTTTTTTAGCTAAAATCCTGTCAAAACATTAAAAGTTACAAACGATTGCACCATTAACATTCCCAATCCCCGAGCCTATTGCCTCATAAGTGGTAAATTCTATGAAGTCCATCTCAGTCTTTAAGAACACAGTGGCATCTTGCAAGCTATAGAATTGACCCAGATACTCTTGAGGTGCGAAGATAATACATTGATTAGTCGGCAAAATGTCCGCCTTATTCGTAGTGATAATCTTATAACCAAAGAAGTTGTCCAAAGATGCTTGACCGCGGAACAATTCCGATGCTGCTGGTGAACCAATATCAGTGCTTGGGAAAGTCAGCAAATCAGAGTACATCGATTGAGTCATCAGGATGCATCCAACTGGTAGCTTATTCAGCAACAGATTCTTAACCGCAGCCATCAAGTTGACCTTATTAAAACCGCCAGAGATAGTATGAACGTTACTATTTGCCGAGGCAATGCTCATAATATTTTGGTAGAAGTTATAGTCTTCTTGATATTGCAGATCCTTAACACTGTTTTCTTGAAGGATAGTGCGAATATCGGTACGGTAAGTAGCTAATTCAAACTTTGACTTCTTGAAGGTGTTAGAACTGATCTTTTGGAACGTTACAGGATACCTGACGCCCTTAAAGTAACGGATCTCTGCACGAGCCAGGAATGGCAAGTTAGCAGCGATAGAATCCGGTTCCTTTTCAACGATTACCGTTGGTTCTTCAGTCAATTGACGATCCAATTCCGAAGCAGTGATTTGAACAGGGTTCAGAATCTTACGAGTGAAACCATCTTCACGTAGCTTTTGGCGAACGAATGCGGACATTGCGGTGCTAGCTTCCTTGACGTGACCTTGATCGACCTTATCCAGGAAGGATTGATTCATGAATTGAACGTTAATTGTTTCTTGTGCGTATGTAGTCATTATGCCACCTCAACAGTAATATGAGCAGTAGTTGGAGAGCCATAACCAGAGGTAGAAGCAGCAACAACATTTAAAACGTAACCAACGATAGGGTCACCAGGAGCGTATGTCGAGCCAGTACCCGAAGCAGCAGTAGCCAGAGTCAAGACACCATTCACAGCGGTAACAGCATTACCTGGTGCATAAGTTTGGGTGTTATCGTAGTTCGAGATATCGGCAATAAAGTTACCCCACAGAACGACAGCTTCATTTGTGTTGGCACACGAAGCACTATCACCGTTACCAGCAACAACTAGACCAACGTTGTTAGAGCCCAGTGCTGGCGTACCAGAGCGAGCACCAACTTTCCAAACAGTACCGTCAGTATACTTGGTTACCCAGTCACCGTTATATAATGTAACACCAGCTTTGATTGGCTCAGCGCGTTCAATAGCGCCGTCGTTAGGCCAACCTCTGCGGATCATTACGGTATTATCCATTAACATATTTAGATTTCCTTTTAGGTTTTTCTTTTTTTAGGTTCCGGGTAACAGCAGCTAAGCCAATAACCAGAACTTACATTTACTTCATTAATTCCAGCTTTCGCTGAAATTGTTGTTCTTGTATAAGTATTTTAACGTATAAAATCAATACTAGTAATTTTGGTATTGACTATTATCGTTTTTTCTGCTGCCAGCTATTGCGCCACCAGCTAATCCTACTCCAATTACTCCTGCTCCAACTTTAGCTTGGGCTTTGTGCATGTTCAATTGAGCTTGGTCTTTTTGAAGGTTCACACGATCAAGGATGCCTTGACGGTTGTTTATCTTCTTCATATTAGATGACATTCTGGGGCCATTAACTCTGTTGCTAGCCAAATCAAACTGAGCTTGACTCTTGAATTTACTAGGATCGAATTTACCAGTAGCTTTGCCCAAAACAGAGTTTTCATTTTTGTATTTGGCAATGTTGTTACTAAGTCCTTGAGCTTTAGCAGCTAGCGGTCTAAATTCTCTACCTCCAGCAGTTCTCATGGTTGACTTAATAGCGTCTGCGGCTCTTCCTAAGTTACCTAAAGAAAATACCCCGGCAGCAATCTTCTCCAAGTAAATATTACTCATAGAATGCCTCGTGCTTTACGAACCATTTCTAATACTCCACCAGCCTTAGCAACAGGTTTAATGCCTGCTTGACGAGCTTTACTTAAAGTATTGAATCCGCTAGGAATTCCGCTGTGAGCAGCTTTAGGAACAGCAGAAGCAGAATCTGCCAAGTGCATATTGGCCGAGAATTCAGAGCGCATACTCGCTAATTTTTCCAAGTACTTATTCATTATTGCAAATCCGAAAGAATGAATTCAGCTAAAGGATCAGTCTTAGTACGAGCAACGCCAATGCCTCTCCCCATACTCCAAGGTTCATCAGATACAGAAGCAACTTTGGTTAGCAGTTCTTGATCCATGGATCTCAGCATTTCCAAATCTTCATTGGTGAACATTCCTGAACTTGCGGCTTTAGTGATAGGTTCTGGCAAAGTGACTTCTTGAATACGAAGATCTTCTGCGGCTTTTTCCATAGACTTAACCAATTCGTCTCGTTCGGCTTCTAATTGTTCAATATATGTTGCAGCAGATTTAAGCAAACCAATAGTGGGGTCTTGTGCAACATTGAACCCTGTCAAATCTTTGATATTCATATTAGCAGCTTTGACAAGTGCTACGGCTTGTTCGATATCGACACCCGAACTGGAGACAATCTCTTGAGCAGCAATTTTCTCCATTTCTAATTGGGCGATTTCAACACGAGCAGCTTTTTCGTCCATACCTGCTTGTTTCAGTAGTTCAACTGCACACTCTTCAGGAGAAGAAAGGCGAATTTGTTCAGCACGATCTAAAAGCTGTTTCGACATTTGTGACATATTAATTTTCTTCCTTTTTCCAATCCAGTAATACCGGATGCATAATATCTAAATCATTTAAGGCTTCTTTATGGGCTTCATTTTCACCAATGGCTAGACCCAGTAAACTCCCTAACCCTCCAGCCATTACCCCAGTCAAACCTGGTTTGCCACCAGTGTGTGAAGCTAGGATAGCTGCGACAGCCCCAGACGTTAAGCCTAAGCCAGCCCCATATCCTAAAGGTTTCCAGCTGCTATCAACTTGTCTGGCGTATTGATGGTATTGATTCCTATCCAGATTAACAGGTGGAGTGTTGAACAAACCACTTCCTAAACCGGGATTACCTCTTACAGCATACGTTTCGGCAAGTTTTTCTAAATATTTGTTAGGGCTAGCCGAGGGGGTTGAATTAGCTTGTTTATTCAAATGATTATTGTATTTTACCGCTGCGTAATCCCCGACAAGACCTAGTCCTCCACCTACTGCACCAATAGCCAAGCCCTTTTTAAAGCCCTCGCTTTTTATAGCAGTTCCTACTGTACTTATAGGTTTTTTAATGGCATTGCTTAAACGTTCGGCAAATGGCACCACACTCTTTGCACCCTTACCAGTCAAAGCGTTAGTCACCGGATGTGCTAATCCTGAAGATACTGCTCCAGTAGCTCCAATAACCGCTGTATCCCTTAATTCGTGATTGTTGTTTGACATGGTTATTATATTTTACTCTATTTGTCAAAACGCTAATATAAACTAACGCTTTGAAAAATAGCCTGAACGAGTCAGGCTAAATTTATTTCTTAAGCACCGTACAATTGGGAAGCTTTGCTTTCAACCAGGGAGAGGGCTGTGTCGAAATCAACGCCGTCTTGAATCAAAGCATTGACTGCAGCCTTCTTGTGTTGACCATAAGCATAAGCGCCACCGCCTGCAGCAGCCAATCCCGCAGCACCTGCAACGCCATAGCCAACTGGGTGAGCCTTAGCGTGATCACGAACCATGTAACCCAAAGTTTGAGCTTGAGTAGCAGCTTCGCGGCCACGTTGAGCCATGTTAGCACCAGTAGCCTTAACTGTTTCTACGCCAGCTCTGCCATAAGCATGAGCTTTGCCGTACGCGTCACCAGCTTTGCGAGCAACGTTAGCGCCAGTAGCCTTGACAGTTTCTACACCGGCTCTACCGTAAGCGTGGGCAGCACCGTAAGCCTTGCCAACTGCACCCTTGATAGCTTCCATCTTACTAGCTTGCTTTACCAAGGACATAGCAACGTCAAAATCGACACCATTGTCAATCAGATCATTGAACGCAGCTTGCTTAACTTGAGTATCGTACTCGGCTTCCAGTTCATCAGAAGCAGCCTTGACCAAGGAAGTAGCGTCGTCAAAATCAATACCTTCGTTCATCAACGCAATAACAGCAGCCAGCTTTTCTTGATTTTCACCCAGATCTTCAGGGCCAGCAACTGGAATTTGAGCAGGGACTTGGCGTGCGTTAGCGGCACCTTCGGCTTGCGCAGTTTGGCCAGTTACCAACTGATCTTTAACGCCTTGACTCATCGCATCTGCAACGATAGCATCATAGATTTCATTAACAGTTCCACCTTCGCCGCGGCCATCAGTACCAGGCAAATTTTGAATGACCATGTCGTGCTGATCCTTCATAGCAGCATTGTCTTCTTGAACTTTATTAGCAACAACGCCAGCAGGGATACCATTGTATGTTGCAACATCACCCACACCCGCTTGCTTAGACAGCAATGCTTGGGCCAGGGCCTTACCAGCAGCTTCCGCTTGTTTGTTCATTTTTTCGTTTCCTTTGTCAGTTGTTTGATTGATTGGTTGTTGATTTTTAGACGCAACCTTCTCCATAATTTCTTTTACAAGATCAGCTCCAGCTTTGAAAGCAGCAGATTTTTCTTGCTCATCCTTTTCCTTGAACTTATCTTTGTCCTCAGTCTTTTCATCCTTCGACTTATCTTCAGCTTTAGGAGGGAAAGTAGAACCCTTATTACCTTCGGCTTCACCCTTGTCTTTGCCTTCGTCTTTATTTTCTTCTTCAGACGCCGACTTTTGCAAACCTTGGATCAGGTCGTCCAATGTAATAGTCTTCATTTCAAAAATATCCTTTTATTTGAATGTAGGGCCAAATAGGCTTCTACGGTGTTACGAATTCTTTGTTAATGCTTGTAGAGTACTTGCTTTTATAAGTCTATTAGCAATAGCGTAATCAGAAGCAGACTTAACTAATATTATTTTAACCTGTGGATTAGAAGAGTTACCTTGATTCAGCTGCATTTCCCTTACTTTTTCTTCAATGGCCCTGTTAATAAACATTTTTGCAGCAATAGCTGTTCCTCCAATTTCGAGAATGGCTTTCATCATCTTTGCTAATTCAGCATGTTCATTAGAAGGGGTAATGCCATTACGCTCTTTGAAATATTCGTAAGGGGAAGGTTCCGCTATCGGACCATTACCGATGTACCCAATATTAGAAGCAATTCTATCGTAGGACGCACGCTTTTCTACAAACTCTGGGAGTAACGAACATTCCCCTAAGCTTGCACACAGGATATTGGCAATTTCTTTACGGGGACAATCTGCCGCGCTAATGTCGTCGGGGATATCAAAGGGCGAGGGGCCCAACTCATCAACCATAGATTCTACTACATGGCCTAAACCACGAAGTTTTTGATCATATTTTTTAGCTATGATTAGTTCAGCCAGGAAAGCAATACTAGGAGAAATTCCCAGGTGAGCCATAGTTTCAAGAGTGTCTTCAAGTTTATGTACTGACAATGAATTTATAATAGCATAAGCCGGGTCTTGTACTTTGTCAAGAATAGGTTCTATGTGGTTAAGGTTCTGAGCTACTTCGCCTTCAACTTCCTTAACCATTTCACTGATTTTCCTCAGACCGGCACGTTTAGTTTGAACTGCAACTTTATCTAAGCCTTCTCTTTCAGCAATTTCTGCACTACTAATAGGCTCACTGCCATCTTCTGTTTGAGCTACTATGCCATTAGCATTTGCAGCAAACCCAGCGGTGGCCAGTTTTTGCAGAACACTGCTGACCGGATCAGCCGGTCTAAGTACCCAACTCATATCGAAAAAAGTTAATGGGGCAGTATTTAAAGCCATGACTCTAGACCCATCTTGATAAATTCTACCAAGCTCTTGGCTAAGATGTTTGCAGTACTCCATTCTTGTACGCGCTTTGTTACCACAAACACTGCACTCATCCCAAGGAGTCCTACAAGCCATTGAAGTTTTAGGGAACTCGCCAGATTCTAACTTATCTACGATATCCCAGCCTTTATCACGGTCTATGTACGCAATTACTTCCACTCTATGCATGCGGTGGTTGTATATAGAAAACACAACTTGACCTATAGCTATAGCCGGATTTTTATTAACGTGATTCTTGAATATATGTGCAGGCGTAGTATAGAATGTTTCATGACATTTTATAAGATTTTCCTCGGGGAAGAAATCTGAATTGCGATTTGCCCCCCAGTATTCACCTGCAGACATAGCCAAAATATGCACATATACTTTGGAAGGGTCCGGTTTGATATTAGAAGCGTATTCAGTAATTCTGTCATCAGCCGCAGCGGATTTGATAAAGCCCTTAGTTTTACTAAAATCTATTATCGTTATAGTCGGCTCATCGTTGTGAAAAAACGAATCACAATCTATTAATTTAGTTAGTGCCATAGATTAAATCTTACCCCTATTTGTATTCACCGGACTAGGTGCCATTTGAGCAGGAGTCAAGGTTTTGTTGATATCATTTAAAGCTCGTAGACTCTTATGTTCCAGCTTCAATTTATCCTGATTAGCCCTAGCAGTAATAGAACTATTATGGTAATTAGCTAAAGATACTGCGAGAGAAGCCCCGCTAATACCTAAACCTATGCGGGGAATCTTAGTGTTGAAGTCTGCTAATTTTAACAAATATCTATTTTCACTGGAAGTTTTACTAAGGGCCTCATACGGTCCGGCGTCAGAATTATTCCAAAGTGCCTGTGAATTCTGGTTACCTACAACCATGGCATTGCTACGAATCTCTTCGCACCAAGGCCCTGTTCCCGAATAGCTCTGAACGTTACCACCGGCATTTTCTGTCGAGGGATCGGAATCTACAATTCTAGCTATAGCACCAAGATAATCGCTTTTGTTAGGCATATACTTAACCTATTAAATGTAAGATTTCGGAGTAAACGTAGTATTGTCTCTGTATGTACGTTGTAAGTCAGTTACGGTTTTGATAATAGTAGGGTCAATGCCAGAACCGTGGACTGCATTAGCCAAAACCGTGCTTAACAGATTACGATCCGCGGCAATATCAGGAGCAAAACGGAAAATAGTTTCAGCATATTCCTTAACACTTTCAAGTTCCCTAGCACCTTTGATAGCCTCTTCTTTTACAATAGGATTGGTTACCAGTACGTATTCCAACGCTTGAAGAAACTTGGTACGCAGACGGTCATGATTGATACTATTAGCAGCAGCACCTAATGCACCTACTCCAGTAGTGATTAGAAGTTTACCTAAACTTTCGCCGAAACCCTTGCCTAAGCCAGCAGTAGCGGCAGCGCCAATGCCTCGTCCACGAATTTCCATTAACTTATCCGCAGCACTTTTTTGATCAAAACGGCTATTAGCAGCTTTAGTAAAGCCACGAACGAATTCGTCAGCCATTTGCTTATCACCAGCGTATTTTTCTAAAGCGTATGCTTTTACTTTTTCTAACATGTATTGTCCTCTTGTTCTTTCGTTCTTATTCTCTTTGTAATGCTTTCCAAACATCCCTGCTTGTATTTGTAGATTTGTCTACGCCAGGACTATACGCTGCAACATCAAATATTGGAGTGGCTAATTTACCTGCAACAGTACCAATACCGATTTTCTTAGCAACCGGTGCTACGTGACCAATACCTGCTTTTGCAGCAGCAACTCCAACACTATTCGTAGAGTTGGCTAAAGTATTTCCGATACCAGTACCGAGGGCTTTAAAGGGCGCTGACGCAACAGATCCAATAGCTTTGCCTAACGTGCCGAAAATGGCCTGTTTTGTCATTTTAGCACGTTCGCCCAATTCTTCAGCGGATTTAATTTGAGCATTAACTTCAGCAGCTTCCTTATATAATGCTTGTACTTTGAATACGTTTTTCAAATCAGCTTCTTTGAAAATGCCGCTGTTATTATGAGCCTCTACTTTGTTATATACTAAAGTCGAGAGTAAAGCGAATTCTTTTCCATCTGCAATAGCAGCTAGTTTTTCCAAACCTTGAGGATCCTTGCTCACAACCGATGCAGCTTTGATTAGTTCTGGAACAATCGTAATTGCACGATCTTTTAGTAATTCCAGATCACGTTCATGCATAGAAGCAGTCTTGTTGAAAAACACATGTTTCTCTGCTTCTTCTAAAGAACGAGATTTATACTCAATTTCGGACGAAGCTTTGACCAGTGAAGGAGAAGAGGGGGCAGGGGCGCACAAAGGTTCCTTAGTACTAGCTGACGCTGATTTCATCATATCTGGGATAGAGATGTCTGCCATAACCTCGGCCATTTTAGCCAAAGGAAATTCAATCGTTCTATCATTAGTAACGTCTTGAGCTTTAAGGAATGCAATAGAATTAGTAGCTTCAATAACCCGTTGAATTTGTTCTGAGTTCAATTCCATAGCCGATGCTTGTTTTGCAATACCTGCACTTAGAGGAACTTTTTCGTTCAAAAACATCTCTGTAGCCCTAACGGCTATATCTCGGATTTGGTCAGAATTTATAACAGTCATATCGTTTCCTTTAATACATTATTTTAACAGACGGGGTTACTTGTATTCATGAGTCTTGAAATGAGTGAGGAATTTAGTTAATCTCGGTTTATGAATACGTTTTGGTTTTTTATAGGATTTTTCACTACGGGGAGGAGTAGGTGCTTTTAGAAGAGCACACACTTTAACTAAATATTTGTTTTCACGATCATCCATTGCTATTAAATTCCATATCCATTCAAATCATTCAACCCTTCAAACCCCTCAAGGCTGAAACTTTCCGTGCTCACTTCACCTACCTCAGCATCTGTTCCGTTATCTCTTGTTATAGATTCAAACCCTTGAAAGTCAGGCTCTATTTCCTGCAAAGCCAATTCGATATCTTGGCGAGCAGCACCTGCATCCATGACCCATGCTTTGATAAGCCTTGCCAGATCCATGCTTAGCTTTATGTACTTAGTACTTTCTTTAGAAGCCTCGGTTGAGTTACTATTAAATACGGCTTCTTTAGATTTCATAACGCAGGTGGTAAAAAGGTCTTGTAACCCTTCCACCGGACTGACACTAACTTGTTTACCTAAACGCCAAGCTAAAAAAGAGAGGCCCTGCGAAAGCCCCCACATCTTCATACTCGCTTCAGCCGAATCTGGAACATCTAATAATTCCATACGACTTAAACGGTCGAACCCTATTGTATCATAAAATATCTTGCTATAAATATCTATGACTTCAACAGGAATTTCTAATAGTTCAGAAATTTCTTCGATATCGTCTGTAGCTAATAAAGCAGATTCTACGTAACTTTTTTTAAGAGCACTCTTATTTAGTACTGAAGCTTTTAAATACAATTGAGCCTCGGAACCTTCCGGGTTGCCAAGAATGGCATCGACCAGAGGATCTGTTCCGATAACTCTATTTCTGATAAGAAGTTCCCTTGCATTTACAGGCATTATAATTAAGCGTTAGATTCGTTAGGGCGAAGGGTAGTCAACTCTTTAAGCTTGATAAGGTTATTGCCTAACATACGATATACGTTACGTAAATTATCAAGGAAAGAAAACACCCCATCGGCATCGTTATTTTCAGCAAGTTGACGGATATGTATGCGGGACAATAGAAGTACTCTGCCCAGTTTATCTACGCAATCCTCAATTTCAGGAATGTATTCATCGATTAAGCCAAACATGTCTGGATTCTGCAACAGTTCAGAAATGATTGTAGCCTCAGTCGCTTGAGGATCTTTGATGCTAAAGGAACTTTGAGTGTTAGGCATAAAGCTACCATTCAAGCCAACCTTAGGAACCGGAGGAGGGGGATTACCCATTTGAGGGATTTCACCTGCATTAAAACCTGGGCCGCCAGGAGCAGTTCCGGCTTGTTTACTCAAATATATCTTGGCAAACTTACGTTCCTTAGCTTGCTTAACAAAGGTAGTAGCTTGTTCAGGCTCAATGCCTTCTGTAATAACCAGCCTAGACATCATGTCCGCTTCAGAGCCTACAATTCTACCATTGGCGGTGAATTCAACGCCGTCATACCCCAGATTCAACTGTTCACCTAACAAACCTGCCTCAGTGATTTCACGTTTGACAGAAGCACTGTTCACACTACGCTCAAGTTCATCCGCTACGTTTTCATTCAATTTCAGAATAATTGTGTTAAATGGGGTAAAAATGGTCTTATGATTATATTGCGCTTTAGCTGTGTAATTGCGCAGGGCATGAATACATACTTCTCCTGCACGGGAAAAACCTCCACGAGGGAAAGCTTTAATTTCCACTCCCAAATTACTAAGGATCACGCGTTCAGTATTGAACACGCCAATTAAATCGAATTCATTGTCAAACATGGCAAAGTTATCGCCCGTCTCCAATTCACGAGGAGACACTGGAGTATTAAACTTGAACAAAGTATCCAGCACATCGGTACGATTCATTTTCGTACCCTTAACAACGAAAGATTCCGCTTCAGCCCAATCGCCATTCGAGAACAAAGCTACGCTCTTCCAAGTTTCCCTAATTACTTTACCGAATTGGCCTATGTTAGATTGCTTAGGAATGAACGCTTCCCTACCTGCTCCACTCTTCAGAATTACTTCGTAGTCTGAATTGCCGTCAAGAGCAGTAACAGAAGTATAACGACCATCGTCAAAATTAGTAGCGGCCACAGCAAAACGCTTAGTAGGAACCTCGCCACTAATAATATACCCGTTATCAATAATTGAAGTAATTTCATCTGGAGTAAGATTTCCTTTACCCACACCCGTAACAACGCTTACTGGAACTGCATTAGTTTGAACAGCAGCTCCCTTAGGGGCCGGCTTTAATGCAGCGAAGATATCCCGGATATTGAATAACTTATGCAATTCTTCATATACGGATTTTTCCTCGGCGATCTTCTCCATTGTGAATTTCTTGAGATAATCAGGCATTTCTGACAAGAAATCTCCCAAACGGCTTGCAGAAGCATAAACGAGCTTACCTGTGCGAGGGGGAACAATCAATTGAGTCATATCTGGATTGATAGACACAGTTGGCGGAATTTTAACAGCCTTACCTTGGCTAAGTTGACTAGTTGATGTAATTAGCTCTATAGTCTTTTTGGTAAGCGGGTAGAACTTAGCCAAAGACGCAAAGAAGATACTATCCACTGGGTAAACGCTATCGCCTTTACTAACCACTGGAACATAGAAAACTTCTCGGCCTACTCTCAACACAAAGATACCGACCTTTAAGTCAGCGTTGTCATCATTCTGTATTTCGTCGGTTACATCTTTGAATCCTATGATGTAATTACCAAGTTCAGGAGATGAGCTAAGGAATTTGGCTAGGGCTAAGGAATTAAAGTCAATGCCTTGGTCTTCACCCATACCTTGATCTTGTTGATTATTTTGCGCCACAATAATTGATCCTTTTAGATATATGAATATTTTAACATGGAAGCTTACTATGCTCCACAACCGGGCATTTTAGGATTAGAACCTGATGCTACAGTCTGTACTGGACCAGATGTCATTTTGGTATTAGAGGCGGAACTTCCCCCTCCTGAGTAAGAAGAGTTATTAGCCAGTGCGTAATCTTTCTGAATTACATCGTTAATGTATTGCTGAACACTTGGTTGAGGAACCCCGTTGGCAACTACAGCTTTACCGATACCATAATACCCTGCAAGTGCATTAACTATTTTGCTACCATAATTTATAGATCCAGGGTATAGATAATGTCTTTCAAATACTATAAGCCCAGCTATAAGTTGGTTGGTTATCTGTTGATCGGTAGCAAGTTGACCTCCAATTGGACCCATAGTGCTGGTTATGTCGTCTCCGGGATTAACTAAGATAGGGTTTACAACAGAAGCCAAGTCTGGGCGACAGACTAATAATTGACAAGGTTTCGTCACACCCTTGATTAGGTATTGACCCATTACTTGACAAAGGCCGAAAGCACGACAACTCTGCTGAAGATTATATCTTTGTTGTTGGGTACCGTTGTTATATACGTTAGCCACAGCAGAATATTGGAGAAATTCTCTTTGAAAATAATCCCCTTTACTACCCACCACAATAGCCCCAAGCCTAGGAGGATTGACAAAAGCACTTTCGTGTTGAATCAATGACATTAATATATTTATAATATCATTAGGTATTTCATTGGCCAAAGAGGACGAAAAGTATTTAGGTATGAACGTAGTCAACTTTTGCCTTACTATCTGTTTTAGAGAAGTAGAGGCTGAAGTAGTAATAGGAACTCCAGAAGTTCCAGTTGCAGGGGTTGTAGCCATTAATATTGCCCTTCAGGACCGGAGCCAAAGTCCCTGCCAATTATGTAAGGAGTAATTGGGCTAGTGCTATGTTCAGGAGAATCTTCACTATATGCAGCAGCATTGAGAATAGAATCTTTAAGTTTGTTAAAAGACAAACGAGATATCCAATCCTTATCAAGCAATTTAGTAGATTGCAGCCCCGGAACAATAGGGGACACAGTTAAACCAGAAGATGAAACAGCCACTTCCTTAATGCCCTTAGCTTTTAACTCGTCAACGTGATTACTATCCAGGAAAGTCCCTGGCGTTAAGCTTAATACCCCTTTAGCTAATACTTTTCCTTCAGCTTGAGATATCGGAACAATCCCGTTGTTATGGGCTAGATATTTCGCCACGTTATTGACGGGTATTTTATCTCCAGGTAAAAATCCGCTTTGGCCAGGATTAACTACCTGTACATATTTAATCAAGTTTTTACTAATAACTTCGAACCACCGGGGATCGAGATCAGCACCATAAATGCCTCGCAATTCCTGAGTCATGTAATCTCTACCGGCACCAATGCCCCGTAACCCTACGAGTTTGCGAGGATTGATAACTCCCGTGGATAACCTATCTCCTTGACGAATTTTATCGCCTTGAGATACTACAACGTTCTGCGATATAGGTACGAAGTGCTTTTTTTCGTTGATGAATACGTTGGTATCGCCCAGAGGTGTTTTCTCAATCTTAGATACTACACCGTTTAATTCAGAGATAGTTGCTTCGTCTTTGAAGTTTTCAGCCGGGTTATTCAAAATATTACTGGCTTGATCATATGCATTACCACGCCGTTCTCCCACCGAACTCTTATGTTTAGTAGAAAGCATTGATTGCGTAAGAACTTCCGATACCGATTGTGCGGCTATAACACCAATGTTCTCACCTATTTCGGGAAGTTTGCCATTTGCAGCTAAACCAAAACATTTAACACAAGTACCTTCAGGAGCCTCGCAGGTAGTTGTACTACGAACTTTAACCTCTTTAACATTAGAAGATCGTAAATCGTCGTAATACCTCTCATCCATTAATGAATTCGTCCCGGCTTGAAACCTACCAATCAAAGATTTCTTATCGGAAATAGGCACCATAATACCGTTGGTCGTGCCGCAGTCTTGGATAGTAATAACCTCGTTAAACAGGGTTGGGGAAATACGCTTGAATAGAGCCCCTGGGAGGGCCGTAGAGAGCTGCGAGAGGACAGTTGAAGCTCTACCCATGTAGCTGAGTGCTAAGTGCTCTGCGGGCGTCATACCCTCTGCAAAGCCGTGTTTGATAACTAGTGGTACCAACTCGCCTTTAATGTTCAAAGACATCAGGGGGGAAGAGGTGGCGTTAGCCAACTGAGATTTGTTACCGCGGGCTCCAAAGCGAGCCATATTAGCAGCAGTAGAACCTTTGTTTACCAAGTAGGAAAGATTCTGGTCCTCAATCTTTGTGTTGTATTTACTGGTGAGATCCCCTAGATTTTTATTGATTTCAGCTTTACTCTTACCGCTATTCTTAATATCCTGAACCTTGTGCGAGAACTCTTGAATCAAAGCTTGTCGTTCGTCGGAATCATTAATGTAATCTGACAATGGGGTAGATGCGCCAATCTCGGTACTTTTAGAGAAGAAAATTTTGCCTAAATCATTAATAGTTTCATGAGCGTTGTCCCCGCCTTTTGATAGCAGAGTGTTAATCATAGAAGACATGCCCTTTTTATCTAAAACTTTATAGGGATCATAAGCGGCTTTTGCTTCAGGAGTTGGCATTTGAGACTTGATCCACAAACTCCCGGCAGTTGTGATTTTCTTAGCATTAGTAGTCATAGTCAGATTTTAAACTATTGCAATGTTTTTTGGTATAAGAAACTTAGAAGACAAACATCTTCAATCAAAAACTCACTGCTCTTTTAATCTCATGTAAACTTCAACTAACCTCATACTCAAAAAGGAGGAAGTGAAATGCACAGTGTTAATTCACATATGTACCCGGATGTACCTACGGGGGTATTTAGGGCCGAGTTCGTAGATAATCTCGGTGACTGGGATGGATACTCATATGCCATCAATAAGGGGGACTTGCTCAAGGATATTAGGGCAAGAACGGAAACAATGGGTGACAAACTCATTTCTGAACCCAAAGTGGTGTTGGTCCCGGTCGGGTTAACGGTAGAAATTCATAAGGCTAAAGGTCATACAATGAGAACTAACCGTGACCTGGCGTACAAGAAAAGAACGCACTAATTTTAATCTACGGGAGTAAAAATGAATTCCATGCAAGAAGCTCTTAAGAAGGTAATATCTCAGGCACCACAGCTTCAGCCTCAACCTGACGAACGTACAGTAGTTCTTCCCCCATTAACCTTAACCCCAGAAGCACAACGGGAGATTGCAATGAGCAAGGTAATTATTTCTACAGAAATGAGTCCAAAAACTGCAATCTGGGAACTCATGAAGGACCGGAAACCGTACACTTGTCAAGAGGTATCGTTGTTGTTGGAGCAGGCCGGGTTCTCTGCGAAGACAATTACTAACTGTTTCTATGCGCTACGTAACGAGGGCTGGTTTACCAAGTTCCCGAACGGATCCCCCAGGAATAGTTCGTATACTTTGTCTGTAACTACTAAAAGGCCTAACGACGGGGGCAAGACCTATACTCGCCGTGCTTCGAGAAGTAACAAGGTTATTAAAAAGGGAGAAGTAACAGTTCTGCGCAGTGGCGAGTTCACTGCAACTGTTCAGGAAATGAACGATTCGTATCTTGAAGCCAAAAGGGGCGAAGCGATTCCTTCTAAGAACGTTCCGATTCCGCCCATTGCAGTGCCGGTCAAATCTCTAGAAAAACCAGCAGAGGAGTTTGCCGGTATTGTAGAAGTAATGATAACCATCGATGGTCGGCAATACACGGAGGCCAATGCTAGAAAGATATACGAGGCTCTTCACAAAACCTTCGGGGCGTTGGGCTTGAATTACAATTGAACATGAGTAGTGAGTAGTAGGTAGTAAAGACGTTCCCTTAGACCCAGAGTACCGGGTCTTTTTTTGCTTAAAAATTTCAACAAATACTACGAAATTGGTAAAAGAAAAGTACCTTAACTATAATTATAATCGAGATAAAACATGGCCATGCTCAGACCTGAAAATATATTGAACCTTTATACCCCTTCACCTCCGTCTCCCCCCGATTTTTTGAGAGAGACAGGTGCAGGATTCGGAGAAGTAGATCCTAATAATCGCACATTCTCACAATATATGTATAGAGATGTTGTGAATGCACTTACTCAACCAGTTAATCCCCCTACCACACCTACTATCAATATGGAAACTCCAACAATTCCCCATCTTACAAACACCGTATTTACTTTAGCTGCAAGAGAGCAGCAGGACAGGCTAATTCGTCGCCTGAAACAATTGTATACCGTTTATGATTCCTCAGTAATTGCTTGCAATGAATACCCGAATTCAATTAGTTTTGGGGCAAATATAGAACACCCGTCGTTAGAGGTTTTGGTAAATACAGAAGCTGTTTTTGAAAAAATTGATTTCAATAGCCTATTGGAAGGGTTGGAAAGATTGCCTTCCAATACTTCCAATTCTTATAGTTTTTTAACTACCTTCAGGAATCATACATATAGGGTTAATCTATATATGGTCAACGGTGCTACTATGATGTATACCCGTAGATTTCTTGGTTACAAACCCTCTTATTTCGTGTATAAGAAAATTCTTAAACGAAATTACAATATGGATTTGGAATTAGGAGGTCTATATCTAAATACAACTATTGCAGGAGAAAATAGAAAAATTCTTATAGACCGTAGCCCTACTGGCCTTCAAAATCTAGTAGGTATTTATGAATCTCATAATTTAAGCTCATTGAGATTTGAAGATTTTATATCTCAACTTGGACAATGCAGACTTGCACATAGACAAATGTTTTCGGAAGATGACATTGAGACGGCTGACCCCTTGTTGATGAATGTTTCAATATATAGGAAATTTCTGGAAACTATTAGAAATCCCTCCATATATTTTCACAGCCTCCCATTTACGGAAATTACTCCTGGACAAGCTAAGGCGAATGCCGATAACGCCCTGGACAGGTATTACCCTAGTATTAAGGAATATCTTAAGCAAGAGGAAGGAAGTGTTAAATTGAATAGGATGATTGAAGACAGATTTGCGGCTTTGCCAAATATTACCGATCCTGAAGGCTTAAATGCTTTTATCAGTAAACTTCGTAATATGGTGAATTCGGAATCGGAATTCCTGCAATTAGTTCTTGGAAGTAATGCAGCAAATCTGGAAAGTCTCATTGATAAATGTAACAAGAAACATGGATTTGCTGTACCCTTAGCAGCGTAACGTAAAAAGTAAAGGGCCTCTGCCAAGGGGTCTTTTTTAGCTAAAAAAACATCCTCTTCTACTGAAGATGTTTCCCCCTTACATTTCTACTTCTTTTTGTTTCTATTTCTTATATACACTACTGCTACCATAACTATTACCAATGAATACATTATGGTTAGATGATTATCTTTCAAGAATTGGACAAACATTGAATCTCCTTTTTAAGTTATATACTTACTTATACCAAATCGAATGGTCGAAGTTTAAAATATAGGTATGTTTAAAGACCAAACCCCCATCCTGTTAACCCGACAAATCCATGATGCTAAACGAGCAGGGCTGCATTATGACATCCGGTTGGTTCTTGGGGATAAAGCCTATTCATGGGCGACCCGCAGAGACATGCCAAAATTAGGGGAAACTATAAATATATATGAGCAACCAGTTCACGATTCCTCATACGCCCTACGTAAATATATCTATATACCTCCTGGCAATTACGGTGCGGGGACTACGACATTAGATTTTGTCCGCAAAGCAGTTGCTCATAATAAAGAAAACTTCAAAGGTAAATTCACTTTAACTGTCCCTTCTATTGGAGAGAGATATTTATTCAGGAAAGTTCCCAGTTATGGAGAAAATACTTGGATACTCAAAAATTTACCGCCTAAAGTAGAGACTGAAACTACTGAGAAAATAGAAAAACTAGCCACGATTATGCCTAACAAATATTTAACAAAAATAGCTTCTGACCTTGCCAAAGCGGAGCAATACGAAAAATCCGAGAAGAAAGAAGTACGTATGTATTCCAAGGAAGAGAAGGAGGCTGATTGCCCTGATCTTAAAGAAAAGCTTAGGGAAATTATCCCCCAAGAGAAAGAGCACGCTAAGAAGTTTGAATCAGTTGTTAAAGCTGAGGAGAAAGAGAAGCAGGCTTCGATGGCCTACGAAGACCCATCTCCTGCTGTTGCGGTTGCTCTTACCGGAGGAATTCCTATAGGGGGAGGTTTAATTTTAATACCTAAATCTAGATTTAAAAATGGAATACCTAAAGCAGCAGTAGTTTCTAAGGATTCTGTTATGATGTTAATTCCCGATGTATTAAGCCATTTCAGTAAGGAGGCCTTTACCTCTCTTACTAAAAAAGCGTCCATTAATATCAAACCTTCTCATAAAGGTCTTTTGCATAAAAAGCTAGGTCTCAAACCCAATTCCCCAATCTCTGAATCTACTTTGGAATCTGCAGGTAAAGATGCTACTGGAAAATTGAAGAAAGAGATTGTGTTTGCAGAAAATGCTAGAAAGTGGCATCATAGTTAAACAATGTATCCTCGCCATACCTATAAATCAAACACAGTTACCTCCTGGACTGAACTTAAAGATCCTGTCGCAACTCCTAAGTATGATGGGGCGAACTTCCACATGGTTATTGATAGTATAGGTAAGGTTAGGCTATTCTCACGAGCTAAAGCTGTTGACGGAACATACCCTGAGCGCACTGAACAGTTGCCGCAATTGACTTCAAAGTTATTGCCTCAATTCGCAGGCCATGTGTATAACGTAGAATTGATCCATACGGGCCACAGTTCTCATAACAAAGAATCACATGGCAAAGTCAGTGGAATACTCAATTCCTTAACACCCAGGTCTCTGGAGACTCAAAAAGCTGAGGGCCCAATACGCGCTGTACTTATCAATGTTACAAATCCTGAATTACCTACTTACAGGGATAAGCTTCTTCATTTGAAAGAAGTAGAAAAAGCTTTCGGAAACTCTTCCCTGATGTTTGTCCCCACTCCCGCCATAGATAAGCAGGGCATTGTAAACCTAATACATTCAACCAAAATCTCGGGACGAGAAGGCGTTATAGTCACAAGTTTAACAGAACCTGAATATAAGAATCCCCGTATCAAAATTGTCCACACCAATATGTACAACCTCAGAGTCGTCAGGGTGAATCAAGAAATTGATATCACAGGTAAGCCTAAAGATTCTATGGGGTCTTTAACCGTAGTCGATGCAGTCGGCAGAATAGTCGGCAATGTTGGTACCGGTTTTAGCCGTGAAGATAGAATAGATGCTTGGGAAAACAAAGGGAAATGGGTCGGCAAATTAATCCAGGTTAAAGCCAGAGGCATTGTACGGGAGGAAGGTCTGTTAAAAGCTCCAGTGTACAACGGTTTTAGCGACGGTGAAATAGACACTGTAAACTTCAACTACTAATCCTCATTGTGGTATAAGTATATAGTAATACCTAACTACTCATCCGAGGAAATTTTCAATGACCTACTTGTTAATGTTTGTCTCTTTAATAAACCTAATTATACTTGTAAGATACGGGTTTACTATTTACAATATCAAAGAAGAGCATCAATATTTAAGAAAAACCTTTGCTGCAAATCTTGAACTTGAAAACAAACGTTACAATGAACTACTACAAGAGGTATGGAGGATAAAATCAAATGCTGAACAAAATAAAACAAGCAGTGGCACGTATGATATATCCCGATTCGAAAAAGGAAGAAACGAGAAAAACTGAGGCGTATCTTCAGGCTAAACAGCGTGCAAAAGAACGGCGGCAAAAACGGGAATCAGAAAAAAATCAAACTTTTGACTTCACGTAAAAGATAGAAAAAAGCCCGAATTAATCGGGCTTTTTTAGTTTACTTATCCTGTGAAATACGTGCTACCATCAGAGAAAGTTAGCAATATAGCACCGTGTATTCCCCGTTTTACTTGAGTTATGATTTTACCAGTTAATGCCGTTGAAACTTGAGTAAGGGCAGCCATAGTATGAACATTTCTAGTAGGATTGCCTAGATACACACTATCCAAAGAATATCCGTAAGATCCCGCCAGCCCCAATAGAGCATGCTCTACATACACCCGTTTTATTTGTATTGCCTGATAATTGGGGTCGGTAGAATTGTAAAAAATACTTGATACATTTTCAAATCCCCATTCTGAAACAACTATTGGTAATGCAGCCCCACCCGCTTGGACCATTGTTAATTTAGCTCTAACTACTTGATTCTTTACATCAGTAGTTACATTAGTCATATACGCCGTAGAATACTGTTCTAAAGCATCATAAGGATGTATACTTACTTCATCTAACCATTGGTACCCAGTTTTATTTTGTACAGAATCAACCGCTGTTAAAAAATTAGCAAAATGATTTAAATTACTAGTCCCATAAGTCATGGGGTAAGCAGATATGAATCCACATCCTGCAATTTTTATCAAGGGGTCTACTGCTTTGGCAGCAGTATTTATAATTCTCGCTACGTCACAAAGTTGACTGGCAGTTCCTATCCAGTAATATCCGCTAACTTGGCCTATTGATGCCCCACTGGCTCCGAAAGTTGGTTCATTCCAAACTTCCAAAGTATCTATTAATCTGGTTCCTGACGGAAAATGTAGACCGGTTACAGGATTAACTAAACTACTAGCGTTTACGTTATATCTAGTCACTAAAGCTGTGATGAATCCCCAGAGCCCCACATTAGGAGTGTTCAAAGTAAGTCCCGTAGCTGTTAAAGGGGAACTACCTCCATTATAATTATTATAGATAGAGTCTGCAACGGTAGGATATTGAGCGTAGTTTACTGGGGTGCCATAAACGGTATGGAATATTTTACGTCCCATACCCGCATGATACAATATGCATTCATCTAACGCCGCCCAGTTATAATTACCTGAACCATCTCCAGGATCAATAGAGTACCACCTTATATGCCCGTTGCCTACCAATCCGCTACCTCTATAATCATGGGTGCGAATAGCTTCTATCCCGGATGGTAATGCAGGTATGTTAGGCCCACCCGTTGTTACAATAGACACGGTTGGCGCTATGGACTGATAGTCCCCCGGATTGGTAATAACTATATTTGTTATAGCTCCAGTGGTTTGGTTTATAACGGGATATCCGGTAGCTTGACGAGTTTTTGGATCTCCTCCGCTAAACACTACTGCCACCCACCATTGAGTAGTATTACCATTGGAATACCCCGCACCTTGCCTAGTAACAGTTACTGAAAGAACCCCGTTTGTCAAACTAGCAGTTGCTAAAGCTGTGGTAGTAACAGGGTACACTCCGGTCCCGATAGAGTTATTATGCATACCTATAAATTGACTCGGCACCGTTACCGGTAAAGAAACCGTAGTATCATTGTAAAAGGTAGTAGATGTAGTAGTAGCCGTGTAAGACGTCATGAAGCACTCATAGTTAATCGAACATTAGCAGTCATGGACAGCCCGGCTGGAATAGCATTTCCCATAAACGTGACACTAAATTGCTCATTAGGACGAATCATAACTTCCTTAGAGTGCAAAGCTCCCCCAAAATATATAGTTTTTCCGGGATTATACACAGGGGAAGTAGTCGAAGGAACCCATAGATTACCTTGGTATATAACGTTTCTAGTCCCAGAAGTGGTAGGATTAGCAGTGTAGTATTGAGCAGTTACTGATCCAAACTGGAATCCATCTTGAGAGTCAAAATGGCTAGAACTATTCATAGCCGTGGCAGTTTCACCGGTATTTGCAGTAAATCCATGAATTACCTGAAACGGAACATAGGCCCCGGTCGTGGCAGTAGTTGTTCCTGATAGTTCCAATGCACCTATTCTAGCGTACCCAGTTGTACGAATAACAAATATATCAGTAGGGGTTGCTACTGGGGAAATATTTAAAAAGGAATAATTGAAAGTATCCCTCATAGATTCTGTACTTACTGGCTGATCCACGGAGACAACGCCCGATATCTGGTTAGTCTTTATAACCCCAGTAGAATTAGCCGTACTATAGACGTTGGCTCTAACCTGGAAAGCTGTAAACCCTTGAGTGTTGAATCTGTAAATGCCGGTTGCACCAATACCTGTTAAAGGTGGACCGTTGTTAGTTTCCGAACTTACATATGTTTGAACGCCGTATAGAGGACCAACCCATATCGGGCTAGAGGAATCTAAAGTTCCATAGCATTGTAATTGGCTTCCAGAACCAAGAGAGTCTACGCTCAAGACTACAGAACCTGCACCATTTAAATTGAGGATTTGGCTACCTGTAGCATTATTAGATGAATATGAACTAGATAGAGTGAAAGCTTGGGTTGTATCGGTAGCTGCAGTCACTCCGGTAAGTGTCATGCTTCCTGATTGTACTGCAACTGGTACGGTTTGGTCACTGGCTACAACTACGGGAAGAGAACTAGCTGATACTGCAGAACCTAGGGAAGAAGGTAAGACCCCACTTGCACCGCCGCCTCCACTCCCGACAGTGGGGTCGGTCCAACCGGTAACAGATATTAATCCTTCAAATTGAGATAATGCAAAATTTTGATACAGTAAATCTTGGTTATTTATAGTTAAAGTACCGTTAGGAGCTATAGTATATTTAAAGCCAGCTCGGTTGATGATGTCTACTGGTGTTGTAGAACTTAAGTTTGTGATTAACGCCATTTACCAGTCCTTATTATATAGAGTTATTTTAGTATAATTAAAGAATAGGGATATTGATGGTATAATCTTTATGAGACTACAAACCTTATATTAAAAACAATGAATACAGAAGAAGCAATTAAAGTATTGAAAGAAATACATAGAGACAAAAATTACTCCTGGGATAAATTTGTCTATGTCAATGCACGCACTAAAGGCATAGTAACTTGTAATGTTGAAGGACACGGGGACTTTTTAGCCCTATATGATTCCCTCAGAAAAGGTCATGGGTGTAGATTTTGTGGATATCAAACTGCCCGAGTAAGTAAATCTTATACTACAGACGAATTCGTAAAACTTGGAAGAGAACGTAATACGGATATGAGAGGAGATACTTATCTGTACGATAAGACCCTTTATGTAAATAGAGAAACCAGGGTTACTATTACCTGTAGAATTCACGGAGATTTTTCAGTTTCCCCTGCCAACCATTTGAACAATTTTACGGGGTGTAAGGAATGCGGAAAAATCAAGGCCCACTCTAAATTCTTAAAGCCTGTTGAACAATTAAAAGAAGAAATATCTAAGATACTGGATCCTGAAAAATACACTCTGGTCAACACGGATAACTATACTAGTAATAAATCTTACGTAACTATGAATTGTAAGGAACATGGGGACTGGATTACTAAACCTAACTGGATACTAAGTAGAGGCACTGGGTGCGTTAAATGTACTAATTCAGGTATATCCAGAGGTGAAACGGAGTTACTTGAGTACATAAAATCTCTAGGGTTTACTGATATAGAACCTGGGGGCAGAAGAATAATCCCTCCTCTAGAAATGGATATGGTACTAGAGTCTAAGAAGATAGCTTTCGAATATAACGGTCTGTATTTTCATTCTGAAGCTATGGGTAAAACCGCGGAATACCATTTCGATAAAACGGTATTAGCTAAAAGAAAAGGGTATAGATTAATACAGATATACGAAGATGAGTGGGTACATAACAAAGACTTGGTGAAGATAAAAATAGCCCACATATTGGGAGTTAATCCGGGTAAGAAGTTATATGCTAGAAAGTTATTCTTGGATAGGGTTTCTTTTAACGAGGCAAAGACATTTTTTGAAACCAATCATATACAGGGTTCCCCTCCTAATCATAAGATATGCTATGGACTATTTGAAGACGGAGTATTAGTAGCAGCTATGTCTTTCGGTCCCCTGAGATTCAATGTAGAGAATGCTCCTGAAAATGCCTATGAATTATACCGGTATGCTACTTCTAAAGTATACTATGTAATAGGAGGATTTTCTCGGCTGCTAAAAAATTTTGTTAGGGATAATAATGACATTGGGAAGATTTACAGTTTCTCAGATAGAAGATGGTCTGTAGGAGAAGTATACAAGAATAATGGGTTCTCTTATATTGGATACACTAAGCCAAGTTATGATTACACCGATAATCAAGCTAGGCGATACAATAGGCAGAATTTTATGAAGCAACGTATGCCAGAGTTAGTTAAAAAAGGTATCTTTAAATCCTTCGACCCTGATAAAACAGAAGTGGAAAATTGCAAAGACAATAATCTATACAGGATATGGAATTGTGGTATGGACAAATGGGAATTGGATCTGTCTCGTTCAATATAGGTTTACTTTTTTGGTATAAGTATATTACAAAGAACACTTCGGGAGAAATTTGTATGTATACTTTAACGATGGTTTACTTCATTTTCACAATGACGGGTCAGATTCTTACGGTATTTGGAGGAATTTTAGATGCCCTCTTAGCTAAAACTCCAGAAATGCCTAAAATAATTGTCAACCTCCTTAGCCCTACGGGATACTTGAGAAAGGCCTTTAGGCCGGTTAACAACATGTCTGCATTGATAGGGGCAATATTGGGTCATACTGTGGCGGGGTTAGCATTGGCATACTGGTTTTCGCACTACATAGGGGCTACGTTTGCATACGTGTACTTGACCTTTATTGTATATCACATATACAAAACTGTAGTGACTTATAAAAAGTAGTAATAAAAAGCCCAGATTAATCTGGGCTTTTCTTTTTAGTATTAACCTATGGTAATAGGAGTATTTTCTTTAATCTTACCTTCTTTAAGAGCTTCTAAAGCTTCTTCCTCGGTTTTAAAATTAACAACTTTTTGGGATTCGTCAGGCTCTGTCATGTACATACTGCCTATAATAGCTTCGTGACCCGGGGAAACGATAGAATTATTTAAACCCTTTCGATAATCGTGTATATGGTGCATAGGCAGAAGTTTAGTCTTAGCCTCCTCTACCGCTTCGGGTGTCATAGGAACCTGTGTAGTCAAAGCGTCACCGTCGTAGTCACCAGCATACATGGGTAAGTGTAACGGATTGAGGCCAATAGTGTTACCCTTGATAGGTACTGGATAGTGGGCAGTAATATTGGTCCTCATCAAGGTTGGGGCCCGGTTTAACAGGATAGGAATCTGCTTAATAACCTTGTTGAAGGAAGCTTGGGCTGACGGGTTACGGTCTGCAACTGCTTTTTTAGCTGAAACATAGTCAAAGCCACTTTTAACCAAATCCCGCAGAATATGAAATTCGTACATACTCCACAGCATGTCAATAGGGATTGCAGCTTCATTAAATCCCAGATTGGGTTCGGCGTAAATCGTCCCGCGCCCAGAGAAATCTAATTTCTTACTTAGGAGCTTAGAGTGGAAGAATCCCCCCTTTGGTCCAAGGTTACCCCCTACCTGCTTGATATAGCCCTTTAGAGACGCTCCGCGGCTTGACCCCGCTATGGCATCACCCAGCCCGAAAATCGCCTTAGCGCCGTTATAGAGGGCTCTACGCTCGCTTATAAGTTGACTGGCAGGGAGGTATTGGATATTGTCTTTGAAGGGTTGGTTGACCAACATGTGGTCTTTGTATAGATTATTTACGTCAGCATACTTCACACTTTGGTTCCCCATAACGGTAACCGGGCGGGTTATAGGAGGGGCTACGGGCATATTGTGGATAACATACGCCTCTTGAGGTTCAAGACCGCTTTTCTCCAATCCCGCCAAGAATTTTAATCGCTTTATTAAAGCATCTTTTTTGGAAGGAGATTTAGTAGCTTGAATCTCTTTTTTTAGACTCTCTATCTGTTTAGGTACTTTAACCTCTCCTAAGAGTTGTTCAAAGGCAGGTCCTCCCACAACTAAGGAATCGAGGGAGTCCGGGTTTATATCAGGTATTTTCTCTTTAGTATTTGCCATAAAGATATTTTAGCATTCATATAAAGAAAAAGCCACGTTTATACGTGGCTCTAAACTTATAAGGTTTAACTACCTATTATTGTTCGTCAATATTGATCAAGAAATCAATCTTAGCAGAGGTAACGATATTGGTAGATGCACTCCCCGTGAAACTTACCTTCAATCCACCGTTGGTCGCGTCCGCCGTTACTGCCAATGCCCATGCCGAAGCGCCAGAATCCTGAGCCACCATAGTCGGAGATACCGCAGCAACCATTGCAGTGGCAGCAGCATTTGCACCACGTTTGATAGCACCTGTAAATGTCCAATAGCTAGTATTACCAGTTAAAGTATCACGGGCAATAACTTTACCTGCAAAACCTGCCGAAGAGTTATTAGGCAAAATCAATTGATTGTTAAGACCTGCAGCATTACCATCCAAAGTTAAAACCTTAGCAGTAGCATTAGTAGTAAGGCCAGTCAACATATAAGACTGGTTCGATTGAGGAAACAAACCGTAATACCCCAAAGAGTAGTACCCCAGGCCAGACCAGGTAGTACGACCGTCACCAATCTTGACATTGAAAGTATCTGTTTCCAGACCAATTTGACCAACAGCCAGAGTAAAAGAAGCTCCAACGGAAGTCCAACCAGCGGCAGTATTTTCCAATACTTGGATACGTGTTGGTAGAGCATTTTTGGTAACAACGACATCCGCCAGAGACCAACCGGTGATAGTCAAAGTACCATTAGATAAAGCAGAATAAACGTTAGCAAAGCTAATCAGCGACGCTGGCAATGTGATTGAACTGGACGGGGCAATATTATACACATCCCCGTTAATATCATTAACGGTCATCGCGGCTGTAGAGCTTAAGTTGTTAAGGGTTGCAATTTGCATTTGAATTCCTATAAAGGGTTATTTTATTACCATTACTACCGTATCACCTCAAGGGACTACGATAGGAAAAAATCTTTGTATGTCTATATTTTAACGTATAGATACTACGAGAAGAACAGCTTAACAGTACAGTACTGTTCCAACACCGTTGGAGGAGTTGAAAGTATAGTAGTTATTAATTCCGTTGTTACTGCTGTTACTGGAACGCTAATAGTCCCTAGTCCAGGAGTTGCAGCCCCGTTGATATACGAAAGAGCTGCTATAGTTTCAGGGCTAGAAAGGTCTATCCAATTTCTCACCATCATATTTCTTAAGAGTGCATGTAAAGTAGCATCTGGATTGGATAGAACCCCTAACCACGCTGGCCCAAACCTGTCTATAAAAGACCCCTTATCTATAAACCAAGTATAGTCTATAGTAGATGTCGAATTTGCAGGAGGAGTGTCTACGATAGTTATAACTTGATCCTGACCATTGTTACCCCCCTGAGAGGCAGTTCCTTGGGCTTTCACACCCTCTATGTTAATTATCGTCATTATCTAACCTTTACAAAGTAATTTGCAGTGCCAGCGGGGATGAATACCGCAGGAACTGGAGTAGGATTTACCGATGTTACCGTATATTGAGTAGTATAAGTATTGGCAAGTCCCGTAGGAGTATAATCCGACCCTATATACAGATAAACTGGAGATATTGTAAATGTTCCATTATTCGGGGTAAGCATCAATGCGTTTCTAGAAGTAGTATTAGCTGCTAAAGCATCGGCTAAAAAATAAGACCCATTATTAGATACTACCCTACGTAATCCTGGGGGAGTTCCCCAAGGGACATTAACAGGGGATATGCCTGTTAATGTGATGTTAGAAACTACATATCCGTTTACGATCAACTGTAGTGGGCCATAAGGATTTAACTTCCAAACATTTAAAACTAAATTTGAACCGCTAGTATATAGAACGGCCAAGTAAGAAGATCCATTGTATACTATTTCCCAGAGGCCGAAATATGGGGAACTAGTAGATATTAAAGTTACCGCAGTATTGCCAGTAGCTATTTGAACATAATAGCTGCTAGTGGATTCTACCCCGGTAGCTAGTACCATCCCATTACTTAATACATCTACTGAGGTAACAGCCCCATATCTACCCGCCCCACCGCATGCAAAACTAATTAGAGGGGAAGGGGTTCCTGTCAACGTAGTATTTGTGTTTACTACCCCTGAATACGTAGTTACTGAAGAGTCGAGGGCAATGCAGGGAGAAGCGTAAACGTATGCATTATATAAACTACTCCACTTAGGAATGCTAGGAGCAGATCCTGGCAAATTAGTAGTTCCAGAACTATAAGATCCACTTGAACCAGCACTACTTGCTGAGCTAGGCAAATTACCAACATAAGTTAAACTGGTCCCGTTAAAACTAAAAATAGGAGTAAAGTTAAAAGAGAAGTTGTTTATAGCAGACCACACATATCCGACCCAATTAATAGCCGTACCTGTAGAATTAAGTCTGCCCGCGCTTATTGCCATCATATTGGTTCCGCTTCCACTGACATTACACGCTATTGCCGAAGTAGTAGCAGAAAGTACGGCAGGAACTGGGCAAGAAAATGTGGTGAAAGACGAGTTTATTTTGAACAGATACATGGCCATCTGGTTCCATCCTCCGCCAGTATATTGAACCATTATACTAGCAGCAGCGTAATACGACCCTCCTAGATAGGATACTCCTCCCCATACTTGAGATTGAGGAAGTGTTGTCGAATAGTAAGTATTAGTATTGGGGAATTGCAAACTCGTTGTAATACCCGTGGTACAAGTTGCCCCGCTGCTTACAATTAACCATCCATTGGATCTCGCGGTACTTCCTAACAGTATATTGCTAATTTGGTTAGCGTATATTGTTATCAAATTACCGTTTAACCAAATAGATTTAGCAGTGCCCAGATTGGTGCTTAAAGCATCCACAAACTCAATTTGTGCAGAAGTCATAATGTTGCTACTTGCAGTGTTATAACTGGCACCGTAATAGAAATTATGAGTTATGCCTGAACTGGTGAAAAGGATACCTACATTAGTGCCGGTATCTACGATATCTATATTGCTGCTCTGGGCATTAACCGAGGTATTTGTTGCAGCACCACTGTAGTAATTAGTCCACGCTGCTGTAGCCAAAGTACCTGTGGTACTCACAACTGTATACGCCCCTGTAGTTGAAGTATTGGTAGCGGTAACTGCTAGGTAGTACAAGCCTGTGCGGGCAGAGTAAAATACCTGCTTAATAATGGCACTTGTCAACCCAGTAGTTGAAGTAGTTGCAGTAAAGGAAGTGCCGTTATTAGTACTTTTTAAGGTAGTATCATTAGAACATCCAACCAATATCTCAGTAGATGCTCCTGAACCCGCCCCTTGACAAATACTTGTAGCAGGTGCTGCTGCGGAAGTATTCTCTATAACCGTAGTCCACGAAGTTAGATTAGAAGATGAACTTATCCTGTAACCTGTTCCGGTAGTACTCCCACCGATTGCGTACCAAATTGAGTTGAGATAAGTAAGCTTCCTGTATCCATTAACAACTGAAAGATTAGGCAAATAATAATAGGTAAGTCCAGCAAAAGTATTTAAGTTAGTTACAGATATAATAGTTCCATTGGCTTCAAGGAAATACCACGCACCAGTTGTAGAATTATAGTATACGTCTGCTATGACCAGCCCTGCGCAGGGGGTTATTTGAACAAACGGGGTATAATTAACTAAGTCAGTTGTACTAATAAAACCTATAGTATTGTTAACATCATTTGCGCTAAAAAAGTAATAGGTAGATCCTACGTACAACCCCCTAGTACTCATGTATAGTGCAGGATTAGTAGTAGGTATTAATCCCGAATAGTTTCCAGAAGTAACGACATTTGCCGCCATTTGAAAAGGCAGTAAATTAGTCTGTGTAGAGGTCATTATCAAGTCATTTGTCGTTGCCGCCAACACAGGATTACAACTAGAAGCCGGAATTATAGTCGGAGTGGTAGAATTTACATATAATTCGTTAGACGAAGTAGTAAAAGAACTTTGTGTAGACAAAGCTGGCATAGGAATAGATGCACCTACCGGATAGCTTCCCCCGCCCAAAAATTGTGATATATTGCTCATATTATGTTATTTTCCATCCTTGAATCGAATCTATGTAAGTCATTCTAAAAGTTATGTCGTTGACTCCTACGGTCATACTTTGTGCCAAGCCCATTATGTTACTACCATTATTGCCCACAGTCAAATTGTTAGTACTGAAAGTTCCTGCATAATCGCAAATATCCACCCATTGGTTAGTGGTAGGATTCGCTGGTAAGTTAAGAACAATTGGGCTAGAAGTAGTATTTACCATATACCCGGTCCACGCACTTGCCGTAGTATTAGCGGTAATTACGCTCCAAGCAGTAATAGGGGAAATGCCTTGAGTAATTAAATCATTGGACGCTATTAAAACGTTAGTACCATCGCAGATTAAATCCAGGGTTTTGCCCTGAGTAATTGTAACCCCAGAACCGCCTGTTGGTGCTAATGTTAAGGTGTACGCTCCCGAAGTAAAGTTTTCAACTGTGAATGCCTTGGAGGTAGCCGGTATAGTTACAATTATATTACCTGTCAACGCCCCTGTAAATGTTAATATTCTAGGTCTGATCTGAGGGGTCGTCAAAGTAACATTAGAATTACCTGCAACATTAATGGTAGTTTGTCCATTAATAAAAATGTTGGCCCCGTATGGGGTCAAAGCATCCATTATAGCTATCCAGGACGATCCTCCATTAACTAGGATTAGGCTTTCCCCGGTAACTAGAATATAGGTACTAAGATTTACTCCGTTTGCACTTGTAATAGTGTCAGAGCCATTAGATATAACACTACCTCCGTAGTTACCCCCCATTATGGAAACTGTTGATCCTATGGGGCAACTAGCCAAAGGTGGTAAAGTTAAAGTTAGGCTAGCAGCATAAAATAAAAACCAGTTATTCATCTGAGTAACATTAATGCTGGCGGAAGCCGTAACAATTTGACCCGCGGTTCCTGGAAGAGAGAAGCCGTTATTTTTAACAAAAGCAGTTGTAGCTAATCTTGTGGAATTATCAAATTGAGCAGGAGTAGTCCAATTAGGCCCGCTAAATACAGAAGTATACGGGAGTGCGGCACTACCTCCAGAAGCAGTCCAGAGATTACTAGTAGTTTGAGCAGTAATTATAAGCTCATCATACTTGTTTAGCACCAATATATTGCTACCTATAACTGTGTTATCACTACCTGCACATTGTAAAGTTAATGCATACGGCGTCAGATTTTGAATGATCATATTTTCACCACCGCTCATAGTAGATATAAGAGGTAATGTAAATGTAGCAGGGGCAGTTCCAGTGTAAGTAATCAAATACCCGGTTTGAGCTGCGGTAAGAGTTTGTGAAGAAGTGTAGGTAACTTGTCCTGCAAAATTACCTGCGCCAACTGCAATTCCGGCTTGGGCAACAATACCCCAATAAGTTGCATTAGGAGGTACTTGATTTGTGTTGGGGGAAATACAAATATAGCTTGAGCCATTCAACGCAACTTCATCGTTTAAGTTATACGCTGTAGAACTGGACCAATTACCTTTCCATTGATTCCAACCCGATCCTGGAACTCCGGCCAGCGCTAATTGCCAACTAGCATATGTACCTGAACCCCCTGTAGAAACTACGTTTACAGTCATAGCTCCGGTCGTGGAGTTATACGAAGAAACATTGCCCGTCATATAATTGGCGTTATTGACCGTACTGGCGATGATAACCCATTGAGGGGCTGAAAATTGAAGGCCAGTCTGAGTGGTAAAAGATCTAGTTCCCGCACCGATAGTTAAGCTAGTCGTGCTGGTTCCATTGTAAGTAGTGCCTGAAGCACTTAATGCAGCAGCGGCAGCAGACGCGGCAGCAGCGGCAGCACTCGCCCCGGCAGCAGCATTATTAACCATTAAATACCAATACCCATTTGCAATATCAACAGATAAAGTACCGGAAGTATGTGGAACTAAGCATTGATAGATATTGCCTGTGCCTGCAAAGTCTTTTACTGTATCATTTAAATTGTAAACAGTAGCAGTGGTCCAGTTACCTCTATTATCGATACCCTGAGTCATCAGGCTCCAGTAGGCATTATTAGGAGGAGGCTCATTAGTGTTTGTAGCTATACATAACCAAGCAGAACCGTTGTAGTTTACTCCAGTAAACGGTTGGTAAGTGGTCATGCTTGACCACGCCCCGTCCCAGTTCCAGCTTGTACCAACGAGTCCCGAAAGGGCAATACTCCAAGTAGAAATAGAACCGCTACCCCCGTATTGAGATACATTAACTGTCAATAGTCCACTACTAGGTTGATAAGAAGTTACTTGGCCAAACATGTAGTTTGTGGAATTAGCAGTATCTGCAATAATAACGTACTGCGGATACGCATACAGCATGTTCGTCTGGGTCGTTAAAGAAACGCTGCCAGTATGAGGAGTAAGAGTGGTGGTACTCGTACCCGTTACAGAAGTAAGAGATGCAGCGGCTTCGGCTTGAGCAGCACTTGCAGCAGCTTGAGAAGCACTAACGGCGGCTAAAACCCCATTAGAAGATACGACTGCGGCACTACTTACGATACCAGTATTACCTACCAATTGCCAGTAAGTATTATTACCTGGAGAAGTAGGGGGGGATTGGTTAGTATTTGCGACTAAACAGATGTAGGTGTAGCCATCGAAATTGACTACATCATTAACCACATAAGCCCAATTATTAACCCATGTACCTTTATACTGATTCCAGCCTGGGCCAGCAATAAGAGAGGCTAGAACATTATCATAGTCCCCTTCAGTATTAATCCAGTAAATGCAATTAACCTCCCCGTTGGCTACAAGAGGATTTAATGTCGAAGTTTGTATATTAGTATTGGCGATGAGCAACGTACCGCCATTAGCAGGGATTGAAAAGGTCTGACCCTGAGTACTTAAAATGCTTACAGGATAACTGGAGGTATTGGTGATAAAGGCCATGTTTAGTTTTGATTAAGTATCTATGAGCTTATTTTAGCCGATTAATCAAAACCTACAAAGACTTAGAACTCTTCAAAACGGTCTTTAGGAGGAATAGTTACTATGTAATTGAAGTAATCCATGAAGCGGGCGGGATTACGCGGGGCTCCGTCAAAACCTATAGTTAGGAAAACAAAAGAAGTGTAATCTGTACCCGCATCAACGTCGGGGATATTTCCATAATAAGCTATTCCTGCGCTAGAAATATCAGAAGATGATATTGTTTCTAACAAGGATGCTGGTATAGGCTGGTAGGTGTATTCCTGATCCGATGAAGAACTGGAGTCAGAAATCATAATGATATTACTACTACCTGAAGCAGTTATAGAAGATATTACGGAATTTATATCCGTAACTGATAGATTGGCAAAAGTAACTTGTGCGGAGACATCGCTACTCATGGAAGTGTCCACAGATATTGCAGTATTAGATAGCGATATTTGATTGGAATCAGAACTTGCACCAGCATCAGAGCTATTCAAATAATATATAACGGTATTATATCCATTATCGGAAACCCCATTATTATCAAAAGCAAAATAGATAATAGAAGAACTTGAAGAATATCCATCCGTAACAGTTATAGAATCCGATAATAATTCACTTGACTGCATTGAACCTATAGATGTATCAGAACTAGAATCGGTATCAGTAGCATTTACCAATATAGTATTTGCAACTGCCGATTCTGAATCGCTAACAGAATCATTGTCAGTATCAAATATGACGAATTGAGGGACGTCTGTAATGGAGTCGCTAGAAGCATTGCTATCCGTATTTGAAACTGTAGTAGTTGTAGTATTAATATCTGAAGACGCATCTGAATCTGTCAAATTAGCAGTAGAACTTCCAGTACCTAGAGAAATACTGTCAGCAGAAGCATCGGTTTCTATAACTGAAATAGAAGAGGCCATGCCATCGGTAATGGAATCCCCACCAGCATTAGTGTCAGTTAAAGATTTTGGTACGGCCATGGACTCAGTCAGGGAATCGCTGCTTGCATCGCTATCAGTACCGGAATTGATATAGGCTAATTGATTTGAGTTGGAATCGCTACTCGCATTAGTATCGGTGGAAGAACTAATAGAAGCCATAGCTTCACTAAAAGAATCAGAACTTGCACCGGTATCTGTTTGAGTTAATAGCGCAGCCAAGGTTTGAGATAGAGAATCAGAAGACGCTCCAGTATCCGTATTAGATAGCAAATATCCCAATATAAACGTAGTTGCATCTGAGCTAGAATCTGTGTCCGTAATAGACGCCATAAAAGTCCCTGGTGGAGTAGGGACAAAATTAAACCATGTAACAGTAACGTCTGTTATATACGGTTTAAAATTAAGCCAGGTTACAACTACGTCTGACATTAAGCTTCTACTTCAAGCATTACCTGCGTTGAAGCTCCTGTTGTTGTAATTTGCACTTGATAATCAGCTACGGAACTTCCAAGAGTAATCCAAGAACTTACTCCTTGGTCAGTACCACTACTATTTTGTAAATGAGCCCGCACTTTACCGGATGTTCCTGAGTAGTAAGCAGCTATGTTCATAGTCCAATTACCTGCCGGCAGAGTTGCGGATAGGCCAAAAGTTATATTATTAGTAGTAGGTATTGCCGGACTAGTAACATAATTGGAATCGTTTTCCGTAACTTCATTTAATGTAGTATAAAACGAACCCGAGGGCATAGCAGTCCATCCTGCAGTAATAATATCACTTGCCGGTGTTACAGGATATAGGATTATAGATATAGAATCTGAAGACGAATCAGTATCTGTCAAAGACGCGGTGAAATTACCACTGGCTACTACTAATTCATACGCCCCGATATCCCAGGCAGACCCTTGAGGACGAGAAGTTCCCACAATATCATTTGCCGCTGGTACGTCAGTAGTGTCAGCAGTTCCATTGTCAACTAAAGAAGATCCGCTTGCTTTAATTCTAAAATCCATGGCGGAGCTGGTAACCCCGACGAATTGATTGGCGTACGTTAAGGATTGTTGGTTAGCTGAGCCGAAGCCTATAGTTCCATTAGAAGCATTATTACTGCCTGCCCAAGTACCTGCACTTGTATAGAAATTAGTAGCAAAACCAAAACATGCAGTATTTGTAACAGTAAAGTGTTCACTAGACCCCGCAATGCCATATGCACTATTACTCACATCAGAAGGGGCTACGACAGTACAGTTAGCTATGTTCAAATAATCGTAGGCTGCGGTAATGCCGCGAAGATTAGAAGAATTGGCTATGATTAAGGAATTAGATATCGTGGAATAACTACCCGGATTATACACTGCAATCCCAGTGCCGTTACCGTTAGTTTCTTGCAATATACATTGATTAATGTAATTGTTATTATCCGTTTGTAAACAAAACGATCCCGACCCATATCCTTGCAAATACATCTGCAAACGATTTACGTAAACGTTCGGTTCACCGATGAAAAAGAGGCCGGTGTAAGATACGTTAACACGTAGCCCGACACCATAAGATTGATTGTATACTCCGGGATTAGTTGTAGCATTAGCATTGTCTACAAAAGACTGGCCCGCTGCTGCTGTAAAGGTAAGAGTATTGGTTGTATCAGTAGTTATACCAGTTACACTTACCAAGATGCCTGAAGTGCTATAGAATTCTCCATCATTATAAAGAGAAATGATATAAGGGGTATTGGACCCCGAACTGGAGATATTGGCAGGTACATGAGAAAGTGCCGTAGCAATAGAGGTATAGTTTCTAGTACCGCCGGTACCAACGGTAATGGTTACTGCCATTATGACACCTTAGTTGTGGCGTTTAGTACATCATCATTTTGTAATACTACAATGCCTTGGGTTCGACGCCCTCCTGCAAATTCTTGTGCGTTAGGCAGTTTATCTAAATCTAGAAGATGGCTTTTACGTGGGTAACGTTGCCCAGGCTTCATTAAATGTAATGGTGTGTGGAGGTCTTGTAAAGCTTGAGCGTGGGAGTGTAGAATAGGTGCCCGTATGATATGTAAATCTTGACGAGTTAATTCCAGGGCCGACCAATTCCACCCATCAGGTTTAATATCTAGTACTTCCCCACGCTGCATATGGTCGATATTAGGACCTTTAGCTACAGTTAACACAACTAATTCCATTTATTTGTACCCTAAAGTATTTAACAACGCTGCAGGTTCTTCGCTTGCCCAAAATGCTTCAACAGCTGGAGTCCAGTACTTAGTATAGTCACTGTAATTAGGGGTTCTCCCCGAGCCAGTCCAAGTACGAGTAAATCCACAAAGATTAGGGAAAGCAGAATCCAAGTAATTTACACCCAGATAATTAGCCAATTTCCTAATTTCAGCATCATTTTTTATCAAATCTTCGAATTTTAAAATGAGGGTACTTGGATCATTCATCCATCCTACGAATTGGCTTTGCAATTTTACCGTATTCGTTGCAGCTGCAATGATAGTGCCCTCTGTGATATCTTTTCTTTGAAAACGTAACCAGCTAATTACAACATTTCTGGGGTCTCTAAAAATGACTATGTGCTTATCAGTGCCTTCAGGCAAAGTGTTGCCGAAAGGAATGTGGTTTACCATATAAGGATTTACTCCTAGCAGTTCACAAGCTTTTAACAGGGCGTGAGTGCCTGATTTAGGGCTACCGTTTACGCAAATAGTCATTTAACTTCCTATTATGAAATAGAAGTAGAATAGCTAACAGTCAAAGTGTTAGTAGCTACAACTGGTTGAGCAGTACCGAAAGCACCTGCGCTATACAAAGTTCCCGAGGTGTTCATAAATGTTGACGAGGCACCCGTGCCTGTAACAATAAAGCAGCCATTGACGGTACCAGAGCCTGTAAAATAAAACGACAGGCCAGCGGATAATGCCTTAGTTGCAGTGCCAGAAGACACTGAAGATGCAGACCAAGCGCAAGTAGCACGAGTACCCGCACCACCAGAAGTAGTTCCTAATGTGTAAGTAGGTGCGTTAGTCGAACCTGCCTCAAGCCAGTTGGAGTGCGAAGACATTGTGTCTCCGACAACCGGTGCGCCAGCATACGAGACTGAGCTGATCAAGCCCATGTACGGACCTACGACAGTGTAACTAGAACCTGCCAAGGTTGTATCTAATAGCAATTGCTTACCAACTGCTACAACGGTATTCTTCCACTTTTCTTCCCACAGCACATTGCCATCTGCATCTCTACAAACAGCAGTAAATACGCCGCCAACGGAAGTGTCGTCTTCAGCTACTGCACCTGTGCCAACAGCCGTGATAGTTTGTTCGTTTGAAATTACTTTATCGTTAGTATTCATTTAATTAAGCTCCTGACTCATCAGGTGTAATTTGATTTTCTAAAAACCACTTTGTGTGGTTTTCACCAGTTCCGTCTGTATATTCCACAAGATATTCTAGGGAATCATGACTTTCGTTGAATTGTGTCTTAACTACAGTTCCCGTAATTACTTGCACAATTTGTTTAACCTTTGTTCCTTTTGGTATGGACATTTGTTTCTCTCTTTTGAAATGTTTCTGTAATACAAGTGTTCAGTGTTCTGTAGTCTTCCCCGTAACCGCTACAGCCGGAATGTGTATACGATTATTTTAACCCAACACTACAACAATGTTACATTTCGTCTATACTTTCAACTTCCTCTGCTTCTGGTTCATCTTCTACAACTTCTCCAGATGTGTGTACATTTAGAGATTTTAGAAATTTCCCAGTAGTAGTATCGTGTAAATTAAAAGTCCCTTTACCAGTTTTTACTATACCTATCGAACCATTTGCCAAAGCTTCAAACTCAGAAGTTTTTAATCCCAAAAGGCTTTTTACAGGTCTTTCAAATACAGGATTCACTATACTTTCTGCTAATTTATAATGGGTCCACTTGTTGCCTCTAATACCTCCAGTGGTTGAAGAATCGAATAAACCACCTTTATCGGGTTCCAAATTCTTTGTTTGCAACATGGTAGGTTCTTTAATTTGACCATTGGACATTGATAAAATATCTTTATCTGTCAACGGAGAAGCTGTAATTACCCCATTACGAGTCTGTGTCTTAACCCCGGAAGCTGTTAAATAATTAAAGAACTTTTGAGTTGCAAAAGTCATTTTCGGTTTAGGCAAAGGTTGACCGGTAACGAATTTGTTCCAATATTCAGAATTCTCTTCGGATTTAAGAGTTGCAATTTCTTTCAAATTTTTACGAGCGTCAGATCCTAATAATCCCAACATCTCCATATATCCAACACTCTTAGATCCTTCTTCACCGCCCTTGGTAGGTTGCATTACGTTATCATAGCCACCGGTACTACGAGCAGAATAGTTCTGGTCAGAAGTCTTATAAAGCTTAATGAAGTATTGAGGTCCAGTTAAAACTTTACCCAAATCTTTACCAGTAATAGGGTCAACCATCATTTCAGTATCGGAAAGGCCATGAGCTTTAAGTTCATTGTTCAACTCTACAACATTAGACCCTTTAGAGAAATTGTGAACTAGATAAGGTTTACCTGTTTTCTTGGCAATTTTTCCAGCCACGGTTTCCATCAATTGGCCCAAGTTAATACGGGATGTAACAGATGCCGGATTCAACACTATATCAGCGGGTTTACCGGTATCTTTCATGTACGGCATTTGGTTATCATCTAGAATTTTAGACACAATACCTTTATTACCGTGCAGTCCAGTTAATTTATCGCCTATCTCCAACTCTTTTTCAGAACGCATCAGAATACGTACCGATTTCCCTTCTGTATGAGCGTCCACAACAACACCTTCCTCGGTATGTGTCCAAGGCTCAGAAACGGGCTTGTAAGGCAAAACTAGGGTCTTGTGTAGCCTACCTAGCATCTTGTCCTCTGGAGTCGGCTCACGCTTCTCCAAAACGATATAAATAGGGTCCCCATTACGGAAGACCTGGCCAACTTTAGGAAAACCTTTATCATCTAATTTATCCAATTGCTCTTTGGTAAATTTGCCTGGAAAATAACGGGATATTAACGATTTCTTTAAAATAGTAGAGGGTTGAATGTCATAATCTACTTTATAGCAGTGGAGGCTAGATAGGCTGTCTGCGCAGGACTTGCTGATAACCAGACCGTCTTCGTGGTTATAACCCTTATACGGTAGGTACGCAACATTGAGATTCTTACCAAGCGCAAGCACCCCATTTCTAGTATAGTTATTATCTACTAGAGTAGTATTTGCTTTAACTTTATCACCTACTTTGACGAGCGGAGTTTCGTCGTTAATGAAACCCTTCATATTAAACGGAAGGTTTTTAACTAAAGGTATTGTGTGGTTTTTCTTACTCTCATCCTGGACTACAATCTTATTAGCATCAACAGACATAACCGTACCATCTACGGGAGATACCGTCGAAACTACATTAGCTAATTGCTTTACGAAAGCTTTACCATCTTCATCAGTAGTTTGCACTAATGGCTGTTCACGATTTACCAAAGACAGGGCCTGAGGTATGCTTTTACCTGCCATGGTTAAGCGGCCAGGATGGTTGGAATTCAGGAAAGGGACTAGATTAGTAGTAACCGTGTACATATCGGTAGTATCGGCAAGCCAGTAATCAACCTTGCTTCTATCTATATCCCCCAACTCTCCCTTAATCTGTGCCTGTACAATCTTCTTTCCTTGTTGATGAGGAAATCCTATAACAGAAGACATAGCTTCCTGAACTGACAGAAAATGTTCTTGACCTTTATTATCTACAACTCTAGAATAGAGATTACCATCCTTATCTCGACGGGCAGAAATGGTAAAACGAGTATCAATACCTGCATGACCTGATTCTGGAGTACGGGAAGGGTCGATAATACCTAATTGGGATGGATCCAAATCGCGGGCGGACATAGGTACACCTCTATCATTGGAGATACCCCCCTCTAATCCGCCTAGCACCGTAACTTTACCAACGTTTTCAAGGGACTCAATAGGATTTGTTTCTGACGGGGTGGTAACCAAGTCGGAGTCTATGATGTAAGAACTGAAAATCTTATTGAAAGGACGGGATATGACAGTGTTACGAATTTTAATAGGTTGCCCGGTCTTTTCAGCTTTTTCCAAAGAGTAGCTGATACGATTCTTTAATGTGGAGGTGAGCAACTTCTCTTTACGGAAACGAGTTTCTAAGAAATCTGGTAGGTTTTGAACAGATTTGAATTGTAAAGAATCTCGGTTATCCTCTTCAACTTTACCCCCGTGGACATCGACCAATTTCTTAAGAGATAGCAAGATAGTTTCTGCAGTAATGCCGGTCAACGGCTTACCTAAGGTAACATTAGTAACTACTGCCGAAAGCGTAGATTCAGCCAAGGACGTTTTCAAAGCCAAGATCTTATCTTCTTCTGAAGCTTTGGTGTCCTTCTTATACGTTAATTTATTGTACAGGTCCGTTATAACCTTACTCTCTTTACCGGCTGCAGCTTTCAGGTTATCAATCCAAACTTCTGGAGGGATGTAGTGCGCAACTTCGGTCGGGCCAATACCAAATACGCGAGTAATCAATGGGGCAAGAAGAATTTTAGAAGATTTAACTTCTAGATAGAACAGGTTAGTAGTAGGATCTAGTGTAATGGAAAATGACGATCCTTTACCCGTGTTATACATGGATTCAAGCTCACCCGTATCTCTTGAACGAACATACACGCCTGGACGTAGTTGTAGCTGAGATGCAATATTGTAGTTGTTCCCGCGGTAAAGGAGCGTATGCTTATTTGTCAAATGAAAACTATCCATTAGATTAAAGTTATCCTGCTTATCTATAATTTTCCCAGTAGCATTGTCGGTTAATATTAAAGTTCCTCGAATAGGGTAAGTAAGGGATTTACTCTGCAGGATAGCATCTTTCTCATCAGCTAGAGTGTAATCTTTATGGTCGGGATGTATATTAGAAACTGAAAGAGTATAATTTTTTGTTACAATGGGGAATTGGGTAGTAAGCCCTGCAATAAGGGCTTTATCTACACGATCTGTAACCTCTTTTGGGGAGGCGAATATCTTCTGTAATTCAGCAGCGGTCTTTGGCATAATGTATCCAGTTTTCCAATCTTAACCTTGATATTCCAGGTAACGAAGCAGTACGAAATATTGCTGCATAAAAGAATAAGTGTCTCTTGAAAGTATCACTACTTCTTCCCCTTTCAACCCTTTTGTTTCAATACTCTCCAACATGGCCATATCTTCCAAATTGCATGTGTCTGCTTTAAAATACCTTACGACATACTTATCCGGGTCTGGTTGAAAATCTTTCTTTTTAGCATTAGCAAATACTGGCATATCGGCTATATTGATAGGTTCCGGTCTATTAGCTTGAATAGCTCTAATAAATTCGTTTCCAGAAGCATTGTTACTCATTATTCATTCCCTTTTTAATATCTGTTTTTGATTGAGGCTTTTTACCATCAGTGCTAGGTTTCATTCCTCCGCTAGGCGGTTCTCCTCCCCCGCCCCCTTTGGAACCCTGCCCATCTGACCCCGTGCTATCATCACCTTGTTGTGCATTAGGATTATTAGGGTCACTTAACGTACCCATTCCCTGAGAAGCTTGACCTTCATTGAACTCATCTAACAAACGTCCCACCAATAAATACATAGGATAATCGGCGATTTCCAACTGATTCAACGTAGTCATCTGAGACATATAATCTACGGAGTACAATTGTTGAGCAATAGCTTGAGCCTGGCCTAGTTTAGTTAGATATTCGCTATCCTTGTCAAATTTATCTACCACCTCTTTACTTGCAACGAATACTGCTTGGTCTACTAAGAACTTAGTTTCAATATCCTTAATAGCTTTTGCCAACATGTCCTTTTGGCCACTCTCTAATTCATCAGTGTAATTCATGCCAAATGCTTCGTAAACGGTACTAGGAGAAACGGAATTATCCCCGGCTAAGGATTTCTGTGCCAAAAATTGACGCAAAGAATCATCATCTGTAAGTTTGAAATCTTGCAGCTTTACCGAGCAATACTCTAAGCTCAAATATTTGCAAATCTTAGCCATCATCCAGTCAATCAAACCCTGAATCTGTGAAGTGTAGACCAGCATTGTGTTTTCAAGCAACCGTAGACCTACTGACGAAGATTGCCAATTGGTAACGCCCATTAACAAATCTCGACTAACCCCGAGACTCAACAATATAGATTCTTCCGCAGCTTGAATTTCTGCAGTTACTAGTAGATTCTTACCCTCTCCAGAAACGGTTTGGTACCCAATAGGGACCGGTGCAATCAAAACATGATTCTTATCCTTTTTATGAGCAACCATCGCTCTTGTCATATGATTAACGAAATTTCTCATTGACATTGCAGCAACCGGATCACTTTGCCCAGTTTGAGCAGTAGGGTAGATTACTCGCAGAGGGGCCATATAATCAGAGCTGATACTTTCATTCGCCCTACGCAAAGTTGTTTGATAAAATACTAATCCAAACAAGGAGATCAGCGGGGGGATAGCGACCCCATTTAACTCATGACCAGCACTGACGTTCTTCAAGTGGTAAATGCTATCATTGTCGAATTTGAAATCTTGGTTATTCTTAATGGCCTCTATGAAATCCCATGGGGTAGAATTAACGAATAGCCTGTCTCCCATATGAACCCGTTTCTTAACATCATTAGGGATTTTGTAATAATATTCACATTCTCCGGTAATAGGATTATTATGCACGGCAATATTTAGAGGATCCCATTTGATCATATTCATATCTGAAATATTGGTGCTTTTAGTATCCGTTCTACGGAATTCTCCAGAATATCCGCAAGTAGGGCAAGTGCCTACAAACTTGAAATTTTTAAATTGCAAGAACTCTGCATTCTTAGCTGGATAACACGCCTTACATTCTTTACACTCAAGGGTGCGAAGAATGGGCCAATATATAGAAATGAAAACGTTGCCAACAGTATAGTACTCAAAGCCTACATTGTGGAGGGACTGTTTAAGTCTGAAACTCTTAAAGATTTCTTTATACTTATCAGATAAACGTTCACTCTTAGTATCAACTATAAATTCTGTAATAGGATACGTACTAAATTTACGAATAACCTCAGTAGTTACCGGGCTTTGCATAGTAATAAATTTAGCCCAGCGAATTACGTCGTGAAGGTTACGAGGTAAGAATTGATTAGCAACAGAGAAGAACGGACTATTGGTCTGTGCATAATTACCGCTTGAACCGAACGGTCCTACTGTACTCAATCCTGCGCTACCATTTGTACCGGGGATTGGAGGTAGTGGGAAATCTGAATCCATTGTTATAATACCCTTAATTGTATTTCTCTATTTTAAAGCAATATGAATATTAAGTCAATTCCAATAGAATACTGTGATTTTGGTATAAGTATAGTATGTATAACTATTGCAGAGAATCTGTCAATTTAAGGAGCGATATGAAGAAGACTCGTCAGATACGCCAAGATGTTACTATCTGGCAAACCGTAGGCAGCAGGGTTTTCAAATTGAAAGGTTCGGGCCAAAATGCCGTTGGCAAAAATGATGAAATAGTTGAAGTGTTAATCAACGATTTCTCCATTGAAGTTCGGTGTGATAATTGTACAAGAGATTACATATCTGAAGCAAAGGAAATATTACTTGCCGAGCATATAGCGAATCTCCTAAATGCAAATCCCTGCTTGTCATTGAATCATCCGTAGTACTAACCTGGGGAGATGTTTCTCCCCTTACTCAAATAGGAGGGTAACATGGAAGAGAGTGTTATAGATGTAGAGGTAAAGGAAGAAAAGAGGCCTCTGGAATTCCCTTATGGCATCACCTACGAGGAAATACTGGATATCGAAAGTGCAGCTTTAGCGAGAGTAATTAGGGAGTTGCAAATTATTGAGGTTTGCAAAATAATAAACAACATCCCCTCGCCTCGCCCTCGAAACAATCTGGAGTTAGGATTGGAATTAACTACCTCATTCCTCCAAAGCCTCTCGTGGGGGCTTATAGTAGCAGGTATTATGTCAACTCTTGCCAAAAAGTAGTTGAAATTTTCAATATCCCAACATCAGTTTGGTATAAGTATTATGCAGGTAAAGAATACCCAAATCCAATAATGGGTTCCAAGCTTGCGGTCACTATCGAGTATTAATTAACCTTTAAACAGGAGTAAACAAAATGTCTTTGACTGCACAAGAACTTCAAACTTTGAACGATTCCCTTTCCAAGAGCTTGCTCGAAAAAATGAACGTACTGCAAAATCAAGCAACTCCGGCTTCAACCCCAGCAGCGGCAAATAGCAACGCAGCACTGATGGGCATTACCAATCGCACCGGCATGGACCTGGCTCGTGACATCGCCCTCGGCGTTTCTCTGGTCGGTACAATCACCCTCGGCACCATTGCCATTGTCAAGGCTTTCTCGGGTGACGGCGGCGAAATGGCAGCGGCGAAGTAATACGGTAGCGGCACCGTAGTAGTAAGCATCAAGAAGAGAGTTGGAGGGACCGTAAACCCTCCGGCTCTTTGGGGATTAGTCAAGCACTAACAGTAGAAAGATCACATGAAGAAGGTCCTGATAAACGACTGTAGGCACGTGAGGAAAGTCCTAATACATGACTAATGCACAGGAACAAGACCGAGAAAAAGGTAATGTCGTCCCATTTCCATCTTCTGATGTACATCAAGGAGGGTTTGAGAATCAAAAATCATTCGACCAAATAATGTTGGATGTCGCGCTGAGCAAAGCTCAAATACGAGAGGCTAATACTAATGCGGCCATTAATGTTGCGGTAGCTGCCACTATAGTAGTGGCGCTGGGGTCAGTAGTGGCCATGTCAATAAAGAGTGCATTCGGCAGTAAAAAATAAAAGCATTGGCAGTAAAATATAAGAAGTAATAGATACGTAAAGTATCAAAGAAATGAATCCAGAGGAAAGTTTTAAGAGATGAAACAAAGTTGACGGATAGCCACCGTACTCTTTGTTTTAGCTTTTAGAGAATAGCAAAACAACAAAAACATCATGACCATACCTATAGACTTGACTTTTAAAAATCCATTAATACTTAACTATTTCAATGGTAATAATGATTATATACCTTCTTCGGAACTAGTGTTTGTACATCAACATCCGTTATTGCGTAATTCCTTTTTAGCTGAAATAGAGGTGTTAATTAACAAAACCCGAAATCATATTGTAGCTAGAAATATGACTGGTGTTGTATTGGAACGCTTTACTAACTACACAATACAATTAGGGGCAGAATTGCCAAAACTATCTCAGCAAAACGCCCCTATTATTCTTAATATCCTACGAAATATCTATCAGCTTTGCAATCAATTACTGAAGCAGTAATACATTCAACAATTGAAAGCTACCAGTATTGGTATCGCTAGTCCCTTCTCTTTCAAGAACAATAGCTAAAGTTTCCACATTAACCTGCCAAACTCCGCTAACCCAACCTGCAAAAGCAGTATTAGGTATAACAGCATTAACGGTAACAAAATCTGCTACTGCGTTTGCGGTCCCTCCCGGAGTAATAGTATCTGCTGCGGTATTGGTTTTTGTTGCAGTAGTTAAAGTCCCGATAGTGTATCCTAGATAGCGCATGCGCATTAAGAAGGTTCCAGTATTGCTACTAGAAGGTGCGTAAGACATTTTTAGGTAAATAGGCTTGTACGGATTTAACTTAGATACATAGCTATGTATTGGTAGCACTACACTAGATACGCTGGATGCGGGGAAGGTCACTGCCAGCATTTCATTTACCACGGATAGAGTAGTGTTACTGTCAACTACTGGGGTTAAGTATTGCTCCGTTACTTTCATGTATGGGGCCCCTGCGGATACCGGTGCCATAGTAACGCTAGGCACGGACGAACCATATGTCAACGTAATATAGTATATGGGGAAATACCCAGAACTAACGGCAGGAGGTGTTTGCGAACCTGTAGCTGCTTGAGCGCCTGCAACCATATTAAGTTGCAATTCGCCATGAGTAATGGTAGAAGGCAAAAATGGATTAGTGTAATCCAAGTTTGGAAGTAAGGAATTTTGCAACGCGGTAGAAGTGGATAGCTCAATCCAAGTTCCTTGAATTGTGTAAATAATAGAATCTCCAGAAGTCGATGGAGGTACCAATGTGAACGTATTAGTAACTACCGACAACGCCTGTTTCATAATAGGATCTGTAATGGAAGTGCTAATGTTACGCGTTTGATAAACTGCACCTGGTCCAATAGTAATTACGTTAGTACTAGGATTTCCTACAGCCAGTCCCGTAGCTGACATTGTCGCAGCATTATAAGAAGGAACACTGTAGGTATCTGCATAAATCATCGAATCGTTCAAAGAATTTAACAGAGAAGTTCTTCGCCCACAATCTCCCCCCCACTGCCTGTCGTTAGTAAGATTTGTTTGGATATCGGTCAAAGGACGATTATCTATAGTGTAGTAATAAGGGTCGGTAGCTGTATAGTAACGAATAGATGTAAAATTACTACTATTCTGCGGCACGAAATCTGGGGTTGACATTTAAAGGGTTTCCTAATTTGAGTAATGGTGCTATAATATCTGATCACTATATAGTTTAATATAATTCTACCGATCAGGTCAAGCAAATGATGGCTCTAATACAATCTCTGTTGAAGTATTTTAATAGAACAAAACCTACGTCTAAAAACGTACATAAGAAGGAAGGCCCCTCTCTCTCGTATGACTTTGGAAAATCTAAACTCCATTCCCTTTCATACTCTTCAATCATAGATAGTTGGGTATTTTTGCATTTCCATGGTCAAACGGTAATAGTTCTTACCAATATAAATGTTCAAGCTAAAAATATAGAATTTTGGGCCAAAATACCTCCTGAACAAAAAATCAAATTTGTTAATGATGTATCTATACTTAAATGCAAAGATCGAAGAGAGATGTTTAAACTTTTGGGAAACATAGGTCAAGATTTTGCAGATGCTAAGGGGTACATAGATGGAATTGAAGTGGCCAGTAATATGGAAGGGTCAGAGAAATGAAAGCGTACGTGTATATAGATTTAGATAGCAGATTAAGTCTTAGAACCGCTGAGTACATAGATACTGTTGATCCCGGATTTTTCCTCAATAACAGCCATTACATTATTAAGTATTGGAAAGTAGATACTGATGATAAACATAGTCTATGGCGTATGATGAAATACTGCAAAGATTACAAAATTAATCTGACGGAATTTCGCAATATACTAATGCAGCTTGGAGTTATAAGTGAAGATACAAAGAGTAAAGATTTTGATGAAAAAATGCACGAAATTGGTAAAGCCAATCATTAAATACACTAAGTCTGCAATGCATGAAAATACAATTTAGCCAAAATAAAGAAAGAGTAATATTCACTCATGAAAGTGACAGTGAATATAAATTTATAAATGGCTTCCCAGCCTTTCTTAAAGATGGAACTACCTTCTGGGCCCCTGCAAAAACTCACATAATATACAATATTGTTTCTAGGCTGAAGACCTCTTGTAAAAATATAAAGATAGATAAAGAGGTTCAGACGTTGATGAATGCCGAGATGGCTTTAAAGCCCCTGCCTCTCGGCTTTAAATTTCTTACAGCCCCGATGGATTACCAAGAGATCTCTCTAAGGTATATGTACACTCTGGGCTCCGCTGGTCTTTTATTAGATCCGGGTATGGGTAAATCCAAAGTGGTTTTGGATTATATTGCCTTGATGAAGTTTAAACGATCTCTAATCGTTTGCCCCTTGCCATTGCTGTTTGTATGGCAAGAAGAAGTCGCCACCCATAGATATGATTTAACTATCTATTGTATTGAAACTACCAATTGGGAAATAGAATGGGAGAAAGCTAGTAAAGCTGATATAGTTTGCATTAATTATACAAAGGCTAGCATATTTAAATCTCAATTGAAGAAAGAGCAATTTGATTTTATACATCTTGACGAATTTCTAATCAAGGATATTAACTCCCAAAGAACTCAGGATATAACTGAAATATCTCTGGGTATTTCCTATCACTGCGGAGGTTCTGGGACGTTGATTAATAATGGGGTGGAGGATATGTTTGCCCCCGTTAGGTATTTGGAAAGATCCTTGGTAAGCGGTAGCATTGTTAAATTCAGAGATCGGTATACATATCAAGTGCCTATAGATAAACGAAAGCCTGAAGGTAGAAAAATACCTGTAGGGCCTAGAAGAATTGACGAAGCTAGATCGATATTAGAATCCTGTTGTATTGTGATGAAAAAGGATGAGTGGCTCAAATTACCTGATAAAGAGTTCTACGATTACTACTATCAACCTTCAGAAGCCCAACGAGAATTTTACCAATGCTTAGCTCGTAATTACATTGCTAAATTCGATGATGAGTACTTGGAAGTAGATAATGCTTTGACCATGATGTCTAAGTGCTATCAGGTTTCCAATGGTTTTGTTTATATTTCAGATAAGCCAGATAAGGCCGAGCAAGACGATTTATTAGCTAATCCTGATAAACCTAAAAAGAAAACCAAGCTAAATCGCAGGACTAAGTATTTTGCAGAACAGCCTAAGATAACAGGAATGTTGACAGTTATAAAAGAGAAGTTGGGAACTGAGCGTGGTATTATTTGGTACAACTGTGAAGCTGAATATACTTTAATATCAGAAGCATTGGCTTCTAACGGATATACTTTTTTAACTATCAAAGGGGGTACTAAAGGTTTGGGAGGTATAGTTAAAGAATTTAATAGCAATCCGAAGTATCAATTTTTAATTTGTCAATCAAAATCAGTCAATTATGGTATCACTATATTAGGTACAACTATAGAGAAATTAGAAGATGCCGAATTTGAAATCTTCCCAGGCATTGAACCTTCTGTTCACAATCAAATTTTCTACAGTTGTAATTTTTCCCTTGAAGTGTTCTTACAACAGCAGGATCGTATTCATCGTATAGGGCAAAAATATGTATGCAAATACTACAGGTTGTGGCTGAATACTCCTGTGGAAATGACCATGAAAAAGGCATTGGAAGATAAGATGATAATACGAGGGGACATGCTCATCGATATTGCAGAAAAATTAAAAGAAGAAATATCAATTTAGTTAGTGAATATTGGTATAAGGTAGTTACGAAGTGAAATACCTTCGTAATCCAATTTCAACTTTTAAATTCTCACCAGGAGAATACTATGACTACTGCCAGCTGCAACACCGAGTTTAAATGTGAAAACTGCCAAAACTTCGCAAACGCCCCAGAAGGTCGTCATTGCGTAGCTTATATTGATCAACCGCCGATGAATATGAGCGCCTGCCCAGGTCGTAAAGACATCGTTTTAGCACCAAACAATTCTGGTACTAAACCTGTTGAAGCTTCGGCAAATATGCCTACAGGTGAGTATCTGCATTTGCGCCGTGCAGACCCAACCGTAACCCGTAATACGCACTAATACCTAGAAGCGTCGTAACGGAACAATAACTAAACATAGAAAGAGTAAATCATGACTCACAATCACCAAGTTCAAATGGGTGCTGCAAATAGCACCGTGATTTTGTCGGATGAACAAAACCAACAAATCCAAGAAGCAGTTGATGCTTCAGTAGCCTCCTGGCAAGCATCGAAAGCTCGTAAGGGTGAAACTTACAGCGATGATTCTGTCTCGGCTTTCAGGGAATATGTGGCTGAACGCGTAACCAAATCCGTAATCAGCGGCTCTACTCGAAATGCTACGCAATTAGCCGAGAATGCTCGTAAAAAGGCGGCACGTATCGAACGTAGTTCTCAGATTCGTGATCTGGAATTGATTGCACGGGATAACGGCATCGACTTCTTTGTTCGCCGAGAGTATTTACCTGACCAAAAGGAACTTTCCCAATGGGAAGTAAATCCTAGTTCACATAACAGCCTTGTGTGTAAGGTTTTCCGTAAAGTCATTGCAAATCAAGGTGGCGCTGTTTTCTGCTCCAGACCTATTCTCGACACTATGGGTCACAAAGTTCTGCTAGACATTTCCATAGCCGTCTGTCGGCCAGATGAAAACTTTGACCTTGTCGAAGGGATGGATTTGGCATTGAAGCGTTTCCTTCGTGGGTACACTTTGGAATTTGAATGCGATTTCAAAGTAGGTATTTTACGTGCGGAAGACATGACCGACAAAGACCTGGACTGGGCAATCACCGATTACATTCGCCAGTTAGAAATTGGCTTTCCCAATTCTCTCGACACGCACGAAGACCTAGTGATTGATGTAGCAGCTACGGTTCAACCTGATTCAACAACCGAACCGGTAGAGGTATAACAAATGCACCGATTGATACATTGGATTTATAATCACTTTCTGGGGTGGATGGATGCTAATTCCCCAGATCGATACGTATCAGTCGGTGCAAAAGCTCTCCCAGGGCTAAGCACCGATCCAGTTGTTCCTGAAGATCTTCGAACACCTGATGTTCCTTATTTAGGTAAAGATCAAGAGGAATTGCTGAGAAAAGCCGTTGCCAGTTATCCAGACAGAATTAACCGTATTAAGTGGCTTCGTGCTATTCAGCACTTACGAGCAGAAAGCAAAACGGGCTGGGTCATCGAAGGCGGCAAAAAGAAGTGGGGTAACCCAGAAACTACAAAAGCTTCAGAATTAAATCATATGATATTGCAGTAAAGCATCGTTGCATTTAGCTATTTCATATGCTAAACTAAGTAAAAGGCTAGAGGTAATACTCTGGCCTTTTATTTTTAACCATAAGGAGAATTGAAATGGTGCAATCATTGACCATGAGACTTATCCGAGCGGCCATTTTAGTAGTAATCTTTAGTACGTTGGCAGCGTGCTCAAGTATGCAAAAGCCCTCGATACCACAAGAGCAACAAGTGGTAAGTCCAGTACCAGCTTTATCGGTACAAGAAAAGCAAGAACAGCAAAAAATCCTAAATACTTTGGATTCAGAAGCTGCAGAAGATAAACCTCAAAAACAAGAGGAGCTGCCTCAAGCCCCTCAGGTCACTGAAGACCAAAAGTTGGCAACAAGAATATCGGATAAATTTCTAATACCGATAGAGCTAGCTACAACAATTATAGTTTTAGCTACAAAAAACGCTCATGAGGATTTCCCCACCCGAAATGATATATTGGCTGTTATAGCAGTAGAATCTGGATTTCACCCCAAAGTTTCTTACCGGGGAAGTCACGGATTAATGCAAATAGAAATGAAAAGCCACAGAGATAAGCTATACGGTAGGAGCATCTTTGATCCAAGTACGAATACAGAAATTGGAGCTTTTGTTCTTAACCAGCTTTATGAAATGCTAGGTAAAAACAAACGCGGGGCTTTTCTAGCCTATAATTCTGGTATAGGTAATTATCTTAAAGGGCACTATAGGGAGGATTATTACCGAAAGGTAATGAAACAGTTGCAGTTCATTTCTGCACCATGATTTTGGTATAAGTTAAATGTACAATAAGAGGAGAATTCCTATCATGAAGAAGATTCGGGAAGCTTTACCCATGCTTATCCTTTCTGTGTTGATTCTCTTAGGATGCGTATGGCAATTCGCCGCTGTTTTAGACAGAGGTAATCCAGAAGTAGAAATTCATAGGAGTAAGTAAAATGCCAATTCTGATAGGCGGTATTCTCATCATCGTAGCAATGGCCTTTTCCGCTATAGGAGGTCTTTTAGCGGGAGGCGTTACTGTTGCTAAGGCAGTTAAAGCAGCAGTCAATAAAGAACATAATAGCTAAATCAAGGGTGAAAGAGGGGCAGGGATGCGGTGTCACATCCCTGTCTTTTTAGCTTGTTAAAATCATAGAGGTGTGATATTCTAACTTCTGGAGATTTATAATGGTTGAACATAAGCAACAAATTGTCAGTTCCAATAATCCCGATCTTCCCCCTGAAACTGTTGTAGTTCTAGGTAAAACGTTTAAAGTTCATTTAATAGAACCTGACGAAAAAGAAGATAGCGATGGAGAGATGGACTTAGGTACTCAAAGAATAAGTATTAGGTTACAACCTTCTCCAGAGTACAATAGTGATACAATGCTACATGAGATAATTCACGCAGTTGATGAGATGTTAACTTTAGGATTGAAAGAAAAACAAGTACATCAATTGTCTGTAGGGCTTATCTCTGTATTTACACAGAATAAAGACTTAATGGCATGGATGCTGAAGAACTAAAACCTAAAAAAATAATAACGTCATCCTCACCTCAAAAGCAGGTTTGGTTTATACATGGTGCAAACGCTACCCCAACTTCGTTTGAGTATCTTAGAGATAAGCTTAAATCCGATCCTGATTTCAAAGATTTTTCTTTGATAGATATAAAGTATAATTGTCAAGAAAATCTATCTGGTATTATTAAAGCTTTAACCCTCTCCATACGTAAAGGTAGTCAGGTATATTTGGTAGGGCATAGTCTCGGCGGAATAATTGCAACTGCCATTTCTCAACGAATAAAGGTCTACGAGTTGCCTTTGAACATTAAGGGGGTGTTTACTATTAGTAGCCCTTTCGGTGGAAGCGAAAGTGCTGAATATCTGCAATGGCTATATCCTACTTATCATTTATTCAGAAGTATTGCTACTACTAGTAGAGTAATTACTGACTTAATATCGCTAGGCGCAGTAGTACCTACAACTTCTCTGGTAACCAGCAGTGGTAACAACCCTTTATTTTCTACGGCGAATGATGGGGTAGTAACCATTCGATCTCAGAGATCTCTCAAGGGTGCAAACTATATAGAGATAAACTCAAACCATTTCGAAGTTTTAATGAATCAAGATACTGTAGAACATTTGAAAGTTTTCTTAAAGAATACGTAATTTCGTGGTATAAGGTTTAGGAAAAGCTAACTTAACTAACTTAACTTAATTATAAGGCCCAGTGTTTACTGGGCTTTTTATTTTACAGGAAAAAAGATATGATCCTAGATAATGAAACCAATGAACGAATAGAGATCTTTAAGCGCGATAAGATTAGGACGTTGAAAAATGAAATACGAAACGGTTTAGCTAATCTAGTTAGAATGGAATTATCATATGGAAGATACCTAGACAACAATTACCTTGTGCGTTCAGCCATTGATTTTATAAATTCTAGACTATCTACTTGGGTTAGAGAAGAGCTTATAGAATCCAGGTATTTGATAAGAAATGTAAGCTTTATGACGCTAACTGAGTTGCATTTTGATATAGATATTGTCCCCATTGTAAGACCAGTAGATATTGTTCATATCCGTCTACAATCAGAAGAAGAACGCAATCTTATAAATAATTCTCCTCCGAATATTCCTTACAAATACCTAGCTGAAAATCCGGTTTTACCGCAAGGGTATGGCGACCTTATGAGGGTTGAAGATGCTAACCTAGATTGGGTAATTAGGCACGTTTATCTGAATATCATAAAGGAAGTTCAATTATTAGTAGAAGGGCCCGAAGCATTTAATACTACAGGTTCCTGTTTTAGACAAATACGCGATATGAATCTTTCTCGTATAGTAAACGCCTATGGATCCCATATACCTTTATACTCTGAAATTTTCGGGACTATATACGTAGAAGTACCTCACCCTGAACAACGACCTTCTAACGTTCGTGCGATTTTTTACAGGGGAGAAGAGTCCTCTGAGAATTACCTGGTATTTCGTAGGAAAGTTAGAAGTACGTCTCCCCCTATTACCATGGCGCTGCCTCCTTTACCTTGGGGGTATAAAATCCGAAATGAGGTAAGAGACATCGTAGCTCGTAATCAACTTGAAGGTAGGAAATTTAAAGATTTCGGAGTTGCCCCTGACTACAATGAAGATTACCGTAGAATTCGTTGGCCCGCCGATCAGTACACCAGAAATAGGGCTTCTATAAGATACGACCTGAATTGTAAACGTGAAGGTCGATGGACTAACAGAAGTACCGGACAACGCCTAAACGTTGATCTGTGCATTTGTTTAACTAATAATATACCGTTCAAAACTAAATGTTTACGTTATGACCACCGAACCTCGATATTGCATATTAACGAAACTGGGTGGATAATGTGGGACGTTGTAAGAAATAGGACAGAATCTTTTAATTTGGGAAATAGATACGACAAGTTAGTTGCCATGTTTTTCAGGCGATTAGGCATAGATGTTACTAAACGTGGGCGCGTAATATATTGGAATAGATCTAGTACCCGGGGAGAAAACGAAGAAGTATTGCAGTTAAATAAAACTTATAGTGTAGTAAAGGGATCTCATTTAGTAAATCCGCTTTTTCATTCATCTCAAGTAATAAGCTCTAGATTCACATACGATTCAGGTATTACCTATAACGAATCTAGGGAAGTACATATAAATAGATGGTTAAAGTTGGAAGGTATTAAAGAGCCGGAAGAGGTTGTGGGAACTATGGAAACTGTGGAAACTGTGGAAACTCAAGGATAAACATGGATACATTAAATCTGAAATCATTTCTAGATATGCAGTTGGCAGTAAGAAAACCGCCGACAGTATTGGAGTTTACAAATAAACAGGATTACATTCAACTTAGTTTATCTATGATGACTGTATTTGCTGCTAAAACTTTGCCGTACTTACTAAAGGTCTCCCTACCCGATCTCGGTAAAACTAAGGAACCGCCCTCGAAAAAACTACGTAGTAAAGTAGCCGAAGACTTGGGGAATGTATTGCAATTCCTATTCATGTTTGCAGATGTATGTCAATACGACCTCCCCGATGAAGAGCAGGTGGAGGAGCACATAAAGAACGTTGTCCCAGTAGAAGTTAAGGTAGATACTATCCTGGCAATACTGGGTATTATTCGTGCGGCAACCGATATTGCAGAATTCGTATATCTTGTTGATGATTCCGGTACCAAAATTTGGGAATATACAGAGCTTCCAGAAGACGTGAAAGAGTCAATATATGACCTAGTTGCTGATATAAGCATTGTGGCAGAAAAGTTCGATTTAACCTTAAAAGATTTGGTTGATGCTTCATTAATTTAGTAAAACAGTAATATTTTAATTAGGGTGAAACAGCCCAGAAAGATAAAATGTACACAGAAGACATAATGTCGTATTTCCCATTAGAGAAAGCGAGAAAAGGTCAAATAGCAGTTATCAAAGAAATAGATAAGGTTTTCAAAAACGGTAAAAGATTCATAGTATTTGAGGGTCCAGTAGGCTGCGGTAAATCTGCAATTGCTATGACTTTTGCTAAGGCGTTTAAAAACGCTCATCTAATTACTCCCCGAAAAAGTCTACAAAACCAATACTTCGATGACTTTTCAGAAGATGTGGTTTTAATGAAAGGGCGTAATTCCTATCCATGTTCCTATGGAAATCGTAAATATCATAGCGTTATTATGCAGCAGATCAATACTGGAAATGTACCGCAGCCTCTTAAGGGGGAGCCTAATTGTAGTACTGCCCCTTGTAGAGGTAACCGGGATGTTTACCGACAATGCGTAGATGATACTGGTCAATGTCCATATACTGCTGCAATGGAGTTGGCACAGGGGCATGATTGCGTTATTCATAATCTTCATTCATTCATATATCAAACTGCATTTACTGCCAGATTCGAAAAACGGGAATTGCTAGTAATTGATGAAGCCCATGAAATTGAAGGGGTTGTTAGAGATTTCATTTCCAAGAAAATTACCATAAATAAACCTATACGCGAAGGGGGCCCAGCCGATGCTAGCGATGTGGGATCCTGGTGCGATTACTTTCTACAAGAAGAATTTGTACCTAAGCTTTCCGCGCAAGAAAAGGCAATCAAAGAGGAAGACCCTTCCTGGGTTAGCCCATTAGATGCTTATGTTAATCGAATAGAAGATTTCAGATTGCAAAAGGATTATTTTGGCAATAAATTCTGTGTAAAGAAAACTATAAACACAGTTGGTAGAGTTGATGTTTCAACTGGATTTGAATTTGTTCCTGATAGTTTAGGTAACGCCCCTACAAATCTCTTATTCTCTATGGGAGAACACGTTTTACTAATGTCAGGAACAATATATGACAAGAACGTATTTTGCCGAAACCTAGGCGTAAATCCCGAAGAAGTTCATTTCATCCGTATAGGCTCAACTTTCCCGGTTGCTACTAGACCTATATACATGAAGCCAGAATACCAGGTCGATACTTCTTTTGCTATGTGGGAAGAAAACTTCGGGGAGATGATTGAGAAGATTCAGAAAATTTCTAGCATATTCAACGATGTTAAAGGGCTTATACATGCCCCCTCTTATGACGCTGCTAGGCAAATTGTAAATGCTCTTGGGCACGGTAGATTTGTAACACATGAGTCAGAAGACTTCCAAACGCGTTTAGAGACGTTTTTTGAGGCGGAGGGTAATCAGGTATTCATCTCACCTGTTTGTCAGCAAGGCGTCGATTTTAAGCAGGATAGAAGCCGTTTCCAGATACTTCTTAGGGTACCATATGGAAGTACTTCAGATGAGTTTATAAATTACAAAGTCAAGAATGATTTTCCTTGGTATAATTATCAAGCTTTAATAGTGTTTGGGCAACAACTCGGCCGGGTTAATCGTAGCGAAGATGACTATGGGGCTACGTTCCTGCTAGACTCTCGGTTTAACAAATTTATATCTCGTAACCAAAAAGTATTACCGGATTGGGTTCAAAAAGCAATTATCAGAAAGTAAATGTGAGGTAATAAAATGATCTATTTATTGTCAGTAGTAATATGTTGGATAGTGCTGTTGGTAGAATTTGCAATGTTTAGTGGGGGCAGGGTTAAAGCGGTAGAAGTTTTCTTCATTACTGTCGTAAGCTTTTTACCGTGGGCAAATATCTGCGCACCAATATGTGCTCTATGTAATATTTACGCAACTATTAAAGAAAAGAAAGGCGGGGCACAACTATGACTCAAGAAGGATTTGGTCAAGGATTTTTCTTTGTTGGGGGATCTCAGTCTTCTCCACAACCTCAACCTCAGCAACAAAGAGTAATTATCGAAGGGGCAATTAAGGAGTTGAAAGATGACCCCTCTATACCTATGGTGAAGTTAGATAAAGCTACACCAGTGGGTTGGGTTCCTTACAATTATGATCCTAAAACTGGCGAGATAAAGGAGATTTAATATGTTGGAAGGATTTCTATTAGGGTTAGCGTTTATCATAGGGTATGTAATTCCTATGACTGTAAACATGTGGACCTGCCTATACGAAATGAACGGCGAGAGGATGGAGGCAGGAGATGTAATTACATTTCTGCTACTGGTATTTACACCACTTTTGAATATTGTAATTATGGCTATGATTATAGCCGAGTGTTTGCCAAGGTATAGAGAATAATGCCGCATACTCATTTAGATGAAAATGGAACCTTGATACGTTGCCTGCATAGTTGTAAAAACAGCTTATTAAGTGTCAGCTTCTGGTTAGGAGTCACTATATCGTTTCCTTTGGAACACCTCATTTGGGAGAAAGTGTGGCCCTTTTACCTATTAACAAAATGGATGGGATTACAATGATTCAAGTTCTGTGGTGGGCTTATGGCCTACCTATGTTATTTTGCGTTTTAATTGGGCCTATTATAATGGCATCTATTAGAAGTATGGCGTATGATCATAAACCCGTTATAGAAGAAGAGGATGTTCAGAAATGGCAAAAAATTGCGGTAGTGCCAGGTTTGAATATATTCATAATGCTAGGCGTGTCGGGTGCTTTGCTCATTGTTTTACCTGTTTGGACAATAAATTTATTTCTGAAAGATTAAAACGTCATGATGACTTTGTTTTTATTATTCTATGTAGTTCCTATGCTTATATGCTTTTTTGTAATGCCGCGGTTAGTAAAAACAAAACAGTTCGATAAGACTTTGCTTTTTGATGCAAATACTGATGTTGTAGAGATTTTTACTAGAGTAGGTCTTTTCCCCACACTTAATATATTAGTACCGGTAGTATTTATAGGCTTTCTTCAACTTGTATTGATTTATGAAACATTAGTATCTGTAGTCAAATGGGCCAATTTGAAAATTTGGGGAATCTAAAGAGTAAAACATGGAAAGAATCAAGCAACGTAAGCACATGAACCATGCTAAATTCATAGCTGAGAATTATAGCAAAGATGCTTCCACGAAAGTTGGCTGTATAATCATAGGTTCGGGTAATAATGTTTTATCCACCGGGTATAACGGCATACCCAGAGGCTTGGACGATAACATAGAAGAGCGTCATGTAAGGCCTGAAAAGTATAAGTGGTTTGAACATGCGGAGCGTAATGCTATATTTAATGCCGCCAGGAACGGTATTAAATTAGAAGGTTCTCATATGTATTGCACCTCTCTAGTCACCTGCATAGAATGTGCGAGGGCCATAATTCAGTCAGGTATTCTCATGCTATTCTTAGAATTATCCGCATTTGCAGATACCAATGAACGCGGGCAAGTTTGGATGGACCAATGGGCCATTTCCAAAGAAATGTTGGATGAAGCGGGAGTAAGAGTATTTGCTGTTCATGACGAAAACGCCAACTATATGGAGCGCATATATTCCGATTCATTACTCCCACCGTCTATGAGAAATGAGGTAGTTCAACTTTCTTCCCTTCCACAACTTCAAGAAGAGGTAAGAGATGTAGGTATGGACGCGGCTTGGAGAGATGTACTTAGTATTTAATTTTCAATTCCAATTCAAATTTTGGTATAAGAGAATTAGAGAGATTAACATCTCTCTTTTAGTTTTCAGTAACAACCTTCACTATTAGGTTAAAAATATGCTTACTCAACAAGCATCGAAATCAAAAGTCAAAACCATAGGAAAAGTAGCTACGGCTACCCATCAAAATGTAGGTGACGAGAAATCTAAAGCATCTTCTAAGAAATGTTTTAGGGATCCTTTTCGTGTCATTACGACTTTGACTTTGGAAGAGCCGGAAGATGCTCTTCATATTTTACAAAATCAAAGTATAAACACACGAACAGGAGGCAGTGTTGAGCGTATGCATCGAAGTTCTGATTACGATGAGCAATGCTCATTGGAGTACTGGACTTCGAGGGGTATGGATTTTTAGTACAGCAGTAAAGTAGTGGATACTGGAGGGGCCCCAAGGAAGGTATCTGTTTATCACGTAGTATTTCTTAGCAAAGGCTAGTATGTTAGAATTGTGGAATTGGGACGCTTTTCCTGGCAAGGGTAACACTATTCCTCTGCCAAAACCTGGTCGTCATTAATACCAGTTTCTGGCTCAGGTCGTAATTTTGTTTTAAGTAATAGGAGGGCCTCAGCTTTGAGGTCCTTCAATTGATCCTTACTAATACCTAATGTTTTTAGTATAGTTGCATTAGTCGATTCTTCCCCGGTTTCTGTGCCAAACATCATTTTGATTACATCAGCGTGGGGCTGTGGCAAGGATTCAATCATGGAATGAATGCGTTCTCTATCTAACCGGATTTCAACTTCTTCTCCAATAGGATCAATTTCAAAAGCGGGGTCATCCCCCAGATCAGAAATGAAATAAGTCAAATACTTATTTTGGCTAAGATCTCTGAGATTTTTTTCGCTTACATCGGGAAACGCTTCTTTCAGTTCTGCAAAGGTTATCCCCGATTCTTTACTCTCAATGAATTTCCAAATTCGTGCTGAAACTTGTTGTAAATAAATGGGTAACGCGACTATACGGAATTGACTAGACTGTTTAAGTATACGCTGGTTAACCCACCATCCGGCATAGGATAAGAATTTATTACCACTATTGAAATTAAACTTGTTAAATCCTACTACAAGGCCCTCATTAGCAGAAGATATGAGGTCGGGCATCAATTCGGGGTCGTTTTTACTGAACCGTTTTGCCTGTTTAAATGCAAATCTCATACCGCTCTTTATAATCATATCCCTTATTTGTTCCTTACGTTTTCTATTGACCCCGGGGTCTAGATATTCTAAGAACAAGTCACTTTCCTCTTCACGAGTAAACATCGGGTATTGACATATTTGAGCGTAATAACGGCTAAGGTCCATTGGGAATTTCCAGGTTAAAATATTTGCCTTATAAGGCTTAATAGGGTATACTTTAACACAATGATTGAATTACGTCAATAACAGGAAAAAGAAATTATGAATGAATCAACTATTTTAGTAACTCTAACAGGTCCTTCTGGCAGTGGAAAAACAGAGCTATTGAATAGACTTGTAGATGGGTTCGGCTTTACTGATGTAATCAGTCACACAACCCGACTTCCCAGACAAGGGGAGGTGGATGGTAAAAGTTATTTTTTTGTTAAAGACGAACTATTTTCAGACATGGTAAAAAACGATGAATTCATCGAACATATTGAATTCAAAGGCTTCAAATACGGGGTATCCGTAGGAGAACTAGAAAAGGCCCGTAACGCCGGAAAAATTCCCCTGTTAATTGTAGAACCTAACGGGCTGAAGCAAATTAATGCGTACTCTCAAACCCACGGTATAAAGTTAATGAAGTTATACATTTTCCACGAAACTGAGACTTTGGTTAGAAGATACTTAGGGCGTTTAGGTCCAGACGATATGAAGACCCCTTCATTGAAGGATTTTCACGCATCTCGTATATCCTCTATTTTCGAAGAAACAAACTGGTGGAAAGAAATGCCTTTTGACAATACTTACAAAGGCGAAGGGGAAATTGCCTCCAAAGTAGCTGAAGATATAAAAGGCTGGGCGTCCAGACGAGAAATATTCAAAACGTAGAATGTGAAATTATGGTAAAAGTAGAACTATTAAAAAATGAAAAAAACGGCAGTGTTAAATTGGCTTTTGAAACAAATGACAATGATGGGTTGGAGGTTATTGACATCGTCAGAGTTGCAATGCTTGGAGATTTCGCTAAACGGGGTGCTTATATTAATTCTCGTCGCTTAGTTATAGAAATTGACGATATTCTCAAGAAACCAGAAGAAGAGGATTTACTTCCGGGTACATAATAATGATTCAAGTTTTTGCGTATTCGTGGTATAATTACATTATAACGAGACAAAACTATTATGCTAGAAAAGACTGGTACAATTCGGCTTACCTCAGAAGATTTGATACAAGCCGAAAAGGGTATTGTATCTCAAAGGGTTAAGGACACCTGGAACCTTAGCCATGAGCAGTTACAGGAAGTGATTCAAAACAAAGCATTTACAACGACAAGCATTGGCTCTCCACAGGAAGTCGATAAAACAAAAGAAAGAACATAATAATATGAATATCGAAAAACTAGCTCAACTAGTAGCAGATCTCCCAGAACCATATAAAGCAAACGCACAAGCTCTGGTTGAACGTATGGGTGCAGTCATCGAAGGTATCGGTGACGAAGGTGTTAAATGGCGTACCCCTACTGCAAAGTTGATGCAAGCAACATCTGATCGTTCCAAGTTGCCACGTGGCGCAACCATCGGGGACATCATTGTTGGCGAACGTATTCTGCAAAAACCAGCTCGCTTCATTCCTATTAAAACTTGGGATTCACGCCAATATTGGTCCCCAGATAAGGATGAAGAAAAGATGTTGTGCTCAAGCCCCGACGCAAAGGTGGGCTATATCGGTGCAAATTGCGCTACCTGCAAACATGCAGTATTCGATGAAACTACAAACAAAACAGAATGCAATAAGGTCAAGAGCTTTATTGTTATCCTAGAAGATCTTTCCGATATCTTTATCATGAATTTCGGTAAGACTTCTTACAAGATCGGCCTCGCTTATGAAAAGAATCTGAAAAAGGCTGGAGTAATGCCTTACCGCCGAGTGTACGGATTGTCAAGCGTTAGCAATAAGCAATACAAGAACGTTGAGAACTTGGATATTGAACTGTATGACGGGGATAAGCGTGACACCCCTGCAGTATTGTTGCCATTCGTTGAAGAGTTGTTCAAACAGGTAAAGTTTGACCGTGAAGAAATGCTCATTGCTTTCCATAAGATGGTGACTGAGCGTCGTCAAGACCCTTCATTGTTGACCGGATCCAATTCAGATTCGGAATTGGTTATGCTGGAAGATGGTAGTGATGAAGCTTCATCCCCCCCGGTAGGAATTGAAGCCGCCCCTGCAAAATCTTCTATGGCGAAGAAATACGTAGTGTAATTAGTATTACAATTTTGTAACACCGGTAAAGGGTTTGCTAGGCTAGGCAAACCCTTTATTCTTTAGACCTTAGAATAATAAAAAGAATTATATGACGAAAGAAATTCCTCAAGTAGAGGCGACCAATACAGTAGAGGCTATTGAGCCTACCAGTGTTGAACAATTACCGTCTTTTTTAGTGCAATGTTTGCAACTAACAAATTCATCTCTTAATATCATCGATCCTGAGGCGTTGAATATACGATGCGTTCATTTTTTAGACGGGCGAGTATTCTTTGGGGTCATGTTGATGGAGACTTTAGATTCTTTTGTATTCACTTGCTGTGTAAGATTTGAATGGGGTGAAGATGGTATCAATGATATTAGATTGCGGCCATTCTTGGGCAGACCTATCTGTAGGGTTTTTAAATCCAGCATTGGGTCTATGAGTTTCGAATTACAGAAATATGTGGTATTCTATTACAAGTACTTACGTAAATTTGGAGTAAGAGACAACCCCTCATATTTTACAAGTACTATACTAGATAAACTGGATGTGTTGATAGCCGAAGACGAGAATCAAAACGGGGGTTCTGTCAGTAGTGCCCAGTTAGAAGAAGTAGGTAAGCGTGGCAAAGATTCATTCACGCCATACCAAATAAGCGAAAGAATTCATTAATGGAAAATCCTGCCATACTAAAAAGAATAGCGGCAGCTGAAGATCAGTTAGAAAAATCGGGAGGCCTCAAATGGGATAAATATTCCCAAGCGGCATGGAGTCCTTCCAAATTGAAATTGCTAAGCCAATGCCCGTACCAGTATTACCTTAAATACGTTCTCAAGGTAAAAAACGAAGAAGAAATACCTGATACCGCGGCGGCAGATGTAGGCACTATAGCCCACCATATACTGGAGTATGCTATCGAGGGCAAAGATGTAGGCGATGCATATCGAGATGCAAAGATGGAGCATTGTGGGGAATATGTAGGACCGAGGATTGCTCGTATAAGCGAAGAAGGTTGGCAAGAGAAAATAGTTCCTTTGGAATATAACATTACAAACTTTGTTGAGAAAATAGAAGAATTTAAGAAAGCTAACGGAGTTAGTAATGTATACACGGAACTTAAACTTGGCGTGACCAAAGATTGGAAGAAAACCACGTTCTTTGCCAACGATGTTTACTTTCGAGGAATTGTCGACTTTACTATGGAAATTCCTCAAAGTGGATACGCTCCAGATTTTATAGTATGGGATCACAAACACGGGCCAGCTGAAATCTTTGGAGGTATTCGAAATTATGAAGATCAGCTTAATGCGTATAAACCGTTGATCAATGGCGGATTTAAACCAGCCAGCGGCATTCAGGCAGGTATTAACTTTATCAAAGCTGGTAAGTGGGTATTGGGGGAATATTCTCCTGCAGAAGAAATTACAGGTAGAGTTACCAAACAAATCGAATGGAACATCGATTGCGCCATCGATAACGTAAAAGAACAGGGATTTTTCAAACACGTGGCTGGAGGATATTGCAACTATTGTGAATTCAAAACCATGTGCAAAGAGAAAGTACTTAAACCGAATGAACTGGGGACTAAGAAATGGTTCCCTATAAAGGAAGAAAAATGCATAAATTAGTATCTACTAAAGAGTTGGAAGAAATGGTTGAAGAAGCTCAGAAGCTATACGAAGGGGTGAATGAATTAGATCCTAGTGCGGCGGATATCATATCGAAGTTTTCTCAGGAAGGAATTTTTGATGAGGATTTCATAGATGGAGGCTCTGGGAACGGAAAAACATGTGTAGAAACAAATTCCGGTAATAATAAAGTGGATGAGGCCATAGAAACCGTATTAAAGTTCTACAAAAGCGCAAACGATGCAGTGGCAATGGGTCAGGTTGAGAATTGTGTTAATAACATGATGACTGTTTACTATAATTTATCTTTGAGAAACCTATGAATCTCACCCCAAGCGACTTGGAGGAATTGCATTTCAGTGAAATATCAGATAGAAGCTTAGAGGTATACACAAAATTAGTTAAAGAAGTTAACGATTTTGAGACTAAGTTACTCTGGAAACTTAATGCGTTACATTTAACTAAATGTATAAGTTATCATGAGGCGGGTTTGGAGATACCCCTACAGTGGGGATTCTTTAAACATAAATTTTTCCCTATCTTACTGTTTCCGTTAGATATAGGTCTCCAGTATATCCTGGGGATGGTAAAAATTTAGATTTAATCCTAGAAGAGGATGACGATAATATGGAACGTTTTTTTATATACGATCCCTATTAGTTATCTACAATTAAGCGCTACTCAACTGGAAAAACTGTTTGACTCAGAAGCTAAAAAATTGAAACCTGCATTAACTGAAAAACAACGTGCGGCTAAACGAGAACAGATAAAGACCCATCAAGCTATCCTGGATAGACTAAAAGCGGAGTTGGAAATTGATCCTTGATTAACCCTACACTTTCCTGTAGACTTAATCCCTCGTAATTTTACAAACAACAAGAAAACAGAAAACAGGAATATGTTCGATAACGTGAAAAAGGTTGTTAACCTGATGGATTTCCTTGTAAGAGAATTGGGAGTTTTTTTCAAGGAGTGCGGGGATAACATCTATCAGATAGAAGATGAAAGAGATCATGGGGGATGCCCGCTCTGTCATCATAATGATTGCTTCAAACTTATGCACGACGAAGACAATCTGGTAGAGTCCCACTATCATTGTTTCTCTTGCAACAGTCATGGTTCAGTACTGGATATTGCTGCCTTTTTATGGAAAATGCCGGTACTGGATGCAACTCGTAAATTGGCAGCAGACTATGGAATACCTCTGCCTAATGGATATTCCCCTCTCCAGGAAATATTCGATATTGCAGCGGGGTATTATCACAACGGATTCAAAGATGTGTGCAATAAGCCACAAATCAAATTATCCAAGATGACTCCCCTGGAATACCAGACTCAGGTACGTAAACATAAGCCTGAAACTCTGGAACATTTCAAAGTAGGATATAGCGATGGGGGCTTGGTAGAGTTTTTGGCAAGCTTCGGATATTCAGATGAATTACTGCTGGAATCTGGATTAAAGAATAAAAAGAATGGTAAAGATTTCTTACCTGCGGATTGTTTTATATATCCTCATTATGTGAATGGCAAAGTTAGCCATTTTACTTTCAAAGATAGTTTGAAGCGCCTAGCGTACCAATTACCTAACAAACACGTATTGAATGGTGCAGAATTCTATAATCAGGATTCAACGAAAACTTTCGAAACTATAATCGTTGTTGAAGGGGAAAATGATCTATTAAGCGTATTTGAAAATAATGCCAAGTACGGAGTTATTGGAACTATTGGTCAAATAGGGGCCTCCCAACTTGATTGGATGAGAGAAAATCTTACTTTCAAGAATGTTATTACTATCTTTGATGCGGATGAAGCAGGGGATAAGTACCGCACTAAAGTTGAGAAAATCCGGGGATTCTTTAAAAGTCTAATCCATGTTAAACCTGAGGGCACAAAAGATATTGATGATCTTTTGACCGGCGGAGCTGATCTGGATGAGATCATAGAATCCTGCAAAGTATCCGTAGAAGTAAAAGATGGGCCTAAACCTTATCAACCCCCCAAAGCGTTAAAAACTGAAAATGTAGGGAATAGCGGAGCGGAAAGTAATGAGGCAGGAGCCGAACCTGAATTAGAAGCTGAAGTTGAGGATAAATACTTCGTTCAACGACATGGTGCGTATTATTCTGTAAAGTATAAAGACGGTACCCCTAATTACGTCAAGATCAGTGATTTCACTTTGGAGTTAAATAACGTATACGTCAGTGAGATGGGGGACCGTATTCGTGAATTAGTTGTAGTAAGAGAAGATGGGTTTAGATCCAGTCCAGTAGAAATCAACTCCGAAGCCAAGACTTCCTTAAGGCTATTTAGGGTATTCTTGGCTAATGCTGCAGATGCAGATTTTACTGGTACCGAACAGAATCTAGCTTCTATGTGGAATCATGTGTACTCTAAGTTCCAAGGTATACCTGTAAAAATTACCAAAGTTGTAGGTAGACATGAGCGCTTCCGTTCATGGTTTCTGGCTAACAAGTTAATCCCTGATGTTGGTGAACCTATTTCCCCGGATGCTAACGGGGTGTTTTGGGGCAAAACCGAAAACGGTCCTTTTGGCATCAAAGCTGATAGGCTGGATAAATCGGCAGAAGCTGAACTAGATTCAGGTATCCCTAAGCTAGTTGATACTTTAACCGAAGAAGAGTCTGATGATTTATTAAGATTCTTCATTGATAACTTGGCAAAAAACCTCGGGGACATGGGTGCAGCTTTGTTGTTAGTGGGTTGGATGAATGCCTGTGCATACTCTAATTCCCTGTACTGGATTAACCGGGGTTTTCCTTTGTTGTTTATTTGGTCTACTCACGGCCAGGGCAAAGGCACTATTGGTTCATGGCTAATGTCAATCTACAACATGTTGCCGCAGGGTAAAACTACAATTGCTCAATTAAAGAGCGGAGTAGGCTTTGGCCGTAAGGCAGAATACTATGGATCATTACCTTTATGGATCGATGAAATTCGCGCAGATAAAAAAACTGCTGAATATGAGGATATGATTCGGAGTTACTTCGATAGGGATGGTAGAACTATCGGGGCTAAGGATGGGGGTACAATTAGTATACCTATTCGTTCTTGTGTGATGCTTAGTGGAGAAGATCATTTCCAGGATCCTGCTACAAAAGAGCGTTGCGTAACTGTACGTTTAGCTAGTACCGGCAGAGAGACGGTAGAGTCTTATAAGGAAATGCGGGAACGTTCAGCAGAGTTTTCGGCAATAGGATATAAATGGATTAACGAATCAGTAAAAGCTAATAAAAAAGAGTTAATTGATAACATCAATGACCTGGATATGAAGTTGGTAGTTAAGGCTAAAGCCTCTTCTCGTAAGAGTAAGTTGTGGTCTATAGTAGGGCATTTTGCTTTGGAGTTAGGGGCTAAATATGCTCCCGATTTCAAGATGGAACAGTATCTGTATAGTGCAGTTGCTGGGGATTCCACTGATCAAAAAGAGGAGTCCACCCTAACACAATTCTTTGAACATGTGGAATCGATCATGTCTCAAGAAGGGGTTAAGCAAATTGATATGAATCATATTCAGAAGGAAGGTAGATACCTTCATATTTGGTTACCTCACGTTTATAAAGTTGTTAATAAATCGTGTAATGGTAGATTTCCTTTTAGTAAACGAGCAGTAAAATCTGCCTTGATGGAGGAATCCTATTACGTCTGTGATGATAGAAAAGTTACTATGGGTAGTAGTGGAGCCCGGCATCTTTGTGTAACCCTAGATTTAGAAAAAGCCCCTGATATGATTAACAATATTTCTTCGATGTACTTGTCGTAATTTGTAATTATTTGAGGAAAATATGGTATAAGCTATTGACGTACCCCGTTTCCTCTTGTAAAATAAAAGCTCATAAACAAAATTTAGTATCAAGCAAAATGACAACAATAACAAAAGCTGCAGTAAATACAAACGGTACAAACAGTTACGTTGGATACAGAAATTTCTACGGTATCGGCAAATTCACATATTTCATTTACCCCGATGATGGTTGGGATGTTAAGAAATGGGGCCCTAAACCCTTCTTAGGTACGGTATATGCTGATGAACCCTTCTATGCCGTTAGAGAAGCTTATACAAAAGGATTGACTTCTCCTAATTCAACTTTTGGGCTCATTGCCTTGAAGACTAGGCTGGGGGAAGGATTAGAAGCGCCGCCAATTCGTAAGTTTAAAGGGATTAACGGCAAGACAAACAAGTAGTAAAAAGAAGTAAAATATAATAATTACAAAGGAAGAGACAAAATGAACAAGAGTGAAGTTGTATACGAGTTGGCACAAATTACTGGCGGTACACAAGTTAATGCTAAGTATGCCGTTGAAAGTTTGATGAGTGTGGTTGCTTCGGCATTGGTTGAAGGTCTTGATGTATCTTTGCCAGGCATCGGTAAGTTGAAGGTTTCCACACGCCCTGCACGCAATGGGCGTAACCCTAGGACTGGTGCTGCTATTTCGATCCCAGCAAAGACTGTGGTTAAGTTTAAACCGAGTTCTAATTTTGCAGCTGAGCTTGCGGCAGAACGTGCTGCTACAGAAGCAGTTCAAGTTGAAATTCAAGCAACCGCCTAAACACTGAAGTACAATTTAAGTAAGTATACGCCCGGCTAGACCGGGCTTTTTCTTTTGGAGAAAACATTAATGTATCTAGTTAAATCTATTTCTGGGGGCACCGATGTGCTAGGGACTTCTTTGCAAGCTCCCGCAGAATTAAGGGGTCAAGGTTCTATTGTAGGTATTGCTACAAGTATGGAAGAGGCTCTTAGCCTGATGGGGAAAGATATTTTGGATTTAAAGCGGCTTGGGCAAATATCCCCTATGTTCCCCCCTAAATTCATTGTGGATTCAGAAAATCTTTCTATATCTACTAAGCCTGACGAATCAGTAAATTTGAAATGGTCAGCTGTAAAAATTGAACCAAACACTCTGTTGAACTTTACATTCAACCTTTAACACCTAACCTTTAAACTAAAGGAAAAAATCGTGATTACAAAGCCTCATAATCCTCTATTCGAGGGAGCTGCAATTTCTGCTACTCCTACCGTCCAAACTCGCAGAGTCATTGACCTTGAGCCTGTAAAAACCTCTTTGGATCCACTGACGGATTTCTTAGTTGATGGCATAGAATCCGCACGAGATCGTGCTTTAGAAGCTGCTAAAGCTCGGGTGGTTGAGCTAGAAAATGCTCGCCAAACCAGAAACCAATTGCTGGAACAACTGGTTACACGTACAGAGATTCGCGTTTCTGATACTCCCGCACAAACGTTGCCACCATTGGAAGAAGTTCCTCGGGTTAGACCAGTTATTGACCTTGCTCCAATTTTGGAAGAAGAGGGTGAGATTGGGGAGGACGAGGGCAAAGATGTTATGTATAAAAGAGAAGCGGAAGTCGGGGATCCTTGGCCTTTTGCAGCTCAAAGAAGGGTACTGCCCGCCTTGGAAGTTGTGCCCCGGGTTCGTGAGGTTGTCGATTTGGAGCCAAATTGGAATAGCGGGCCTACAATCGATTTTTCTGAGCAGGTTGATACCGATGTAGCCAACTCTTTAGAAAACGTCTCTGAGACCCCATTAGAGGCCTTGGTGACCCCTTCGGCGGGTCAAGGGTTGCCCCCTTTGGAGATTGTTCCTCGCAATGCGTTCCAAGCCTCAACTAACTCAAATCTTGCACCTAAGAGTTTGTTTTTCACAATAACACTTACAGATCTGACACAAACTGATACGCATTACGTGGGGACCTATACATCTCAAGTAGATTTTAGAGAAGCTATAACTGCTATCAAATCCCGTATTGAGGTTCACTTTAACGACAAGAAATACTACAATTCAAGCTGGCATTCTGACTTTGATTGCTTCGAACTTCAATTTGAAGAATTTAATACTCGTGTTGCGGGAAAAGAAGAGTGGAATTTGGTCGGGGAAGTATATCTGTGCCTTGATGGGGATAACGGGGAGAGTAGAGAATTGGTATATCAATACATTGTGGCCTTTGCAGATCCTGATAAATGGGATCATCCAGATGTAGAGTTCTAATAGGTATTAATGAAAGGCCGGCTTACAACCGGTTTTTTTAGTTTCCTGTGTCTAGATTTTTGACCACCTCGGCATTTCCCTGTCCAATCTCCAAAATCAAAATATCCTTATAAATCAAAGACTTAGCTCATTTGTCCTGTTTTGTCCAAAAACGAAAACTGGCTTAAGTGCTTGATTATATTAAGGAAAGAGG
>Ga0116228_10000016_pt1 | contig 89540 bp, 65 predicted proteins | sample S1TSphfallax_2_FD_89694 | JGI IMG/M metagenome (GOLD analysis project Ga0116228, IMG submission 89694) | Host-associated microbial communities from peat moss isolated from Minnesota, USA - S1T2_Fc - Sphagnum fallax MG | ecosystem: Host-associated > Plants > Peat moss > Unclassified | place...
AAAAAAAAAAAAAAAAAAAAAAAAAAAAAAAAAAAAAAAAAAAAAAAAAAAAAACAACAACAACAATTATTATATTTCATGGATAAATTTGAATTAAATTCCCAATTTAATGAAAATGTCACAAAAACAAGATTTCAATTAGACCATATATGAAAAAGTGTTCCCTTAAATGAATGTAAATCGAATGTAACAAAAGCATATTGACCAAATTTTCATAAAACAATTTATATTGCATTTAAACTACCTAACACAATCCCAATATATAACAAGAAACCATTAACATTTATATATATATATATATATATATATAACATAATATATGCGATTACATGTGTGCATACTTTGTCGCAACCCCACTTTTGGAAGAGTGAGGATGACACTCACACTCTCGAATTGGGGACTTGGGAGTCCTTTGGGACTCCTAAAGTTTTAGAGTTCAATTGCAGGGGTCAAACACCTTGGCTTGAAACATTCTTTATATCATTGGAAAGCTATTGAAGTGTAGATGTCGAAAATGGCCTTGCATGAGCCATTTGGACAGCTGCAACACAAGTTATGGCAAAAGGAAGGGCCGGGAGTCAAAGTGGCAATTTGACTCCCGACCACTAAAAGTCGGGAATCGACCCGATCCCAGTGTGTGAAGGTGGAGTGTGACACATTTTTGGAAAGCTCTCAAGGAGATCTGTAAGTTTGCTTTAGACTTCATCCCAATCGGATGTCTGAGCAAAAAGTTATGAATTCACAAAGTTCTAGGAGTCCAAACCAAGACAATTTCGGGACTCTTCCTTGGGAGTCCTGGGGCAAAAAACCATTTAGATGTAGGTGCCGTGGAGAGACGCAGAGAATACTATATGGGGGAAGGTGGTGGCTTCCCCCGAGTTTAGGCCATGGTGAGTCTTGTGAGTCTAGAGTTGCTCGTGGCTTGTCCTAGCACCAACGGTGTTCCAAAATGTGAACTGACCAACTTGTTGGTTGATTTGATGCAAGTTCGAATAAGTAACTAAAGCTTGTCCCTCTTCCTAATCCCATCCTGGAGTTTCAACATGCCCCTCTACCTCTTTTAGTGCTAAGAGCTAGGAGGGTGCCCCCGAGTTCCAAACAATTTCGTTGTTTGACTGATTTGGACCCAACTTGGGTCCAATAAGGAACTTGGGAGCACGTCATACTTTATGCATTTCCCATTTGGTCGCCCCAAAATAATTTCATCATCTATTGCCTCGGACTGTTGCATAATTTATTGTATTTGGTGCATGTAATCAAATTATTTATTTATTTTTCAAAGATCACATGCATAAAACTTTTTTATATGGCAAGCACAAGATGAAAAATAAATCTAAATACTTGTTGAACTACCCACAACAACAAAATATTGGCAATCAACACATTTCACTCAAAACCCTAAACCCAAAATGAAATTAAAAAAAAACAAAGAGAAACATCCCAAATCTTGAAATTGGAAAATGGACCATGTTAAAAGTAAAAAAGGACATCCTTATATTGGATGAAAAGCTTTCACAACTTTTTTCATCCAAAATTTGTCCACCAATTATAACCATTCTTTGGGATCATCTAGGTGTCTAGTTTTACATTGTGCATACTCCCTGACCCCTTCAAAACATTGCATATTGTGTCTATGCCCTTTAAACTATAATGAGGAACTAACTTTCAATATGTAAATATGCAAAATCGTGTCCAAGGGGCCAATAAAAAGTTCAATATGCCAGTACTAATGAAATAAAATGATTTTCATGACGTTTTATCTTTTTAACCAGTGGACTTTTTACCTTTTTAACTTGAGTTTAAAATCATGAAAATATGTATATTGCATATTGTAGGACCATGTAAAATGATATTTTACGACGGAGCCTGTCGTGGCGGAGCCGCTTGTGCACTCATCAGCGTCTTTAGTTGCAGCATCTTGTAGCCATGAATAAGGTGATTGCTGATAGTTGCATGGTCTAGAATGAATTTGAAGTTTGAACCACTTGCAGCAAGTAGCAATGAATGCTACCCACTTCACATTGGCTTTCGACATTCCCATAAACAGAATCTAGATAGAACTGTAATCAGATAGAGCTGATAATCGCACCATATACACCTACAAGAGATTGATCCACGCAATAGTGTGTGACAGGAGATCAGCGAGAGCGTAGCCAGATTCTCCCCCACAAAGAGAGTTCCTTAATAGAGAGATTCACGCGAGTGTAGATAGATGTTCTTCCCCAAAAGACAGCGACGAGGAGGGATCTTCAAAATATAGGAAGAAGAAGGCTCCAGGTGGTGGTGGGTGTAGTTTTTTGACCTAGTTTTCCCAAGTCATGGCAGAGTTCCAGATTCTATCGCGTGTATCTGTTGCGAGTTTGCTGCACCTGTTGCCGCTATCTCTGGTACCTTGATGTCCCTTCCATTTTCTTTTTTCTGGTTGCATGTCTTGGTTCGGCTGTGACGCTTCGATTTTGCGTGCATCACTGAGTAAGAAGTGGGTGTGGGTGTGGGTTTGTGTGTATGCTGTTTGGAGGTGGTGGGTGTCTCTTGGTTTAAGTTTTCCCGTTTCTTAATGGGTTTTGGAGATCGGCGAAGGTAGGCAGTGTTTGTGGGTTTTGGGGTATTGAGGAAGTTTCCGGATTCTTCTTCGTTTTCCACCATGGCTCAATCCGTATCAGGAGATAATGGGGGTACAAGGGGAGATGGAGGGGGGCAGCTTGTCCGAGAGCTGGAAGCCCTAAGCCAAGCACTTTACAAAGCAGGCCATGCTGGTGGTCCTCATTCTAGAGTTGTACTACCGAATGCAATTTCATCATCGTCTCCTCAGCTTGGTGGGAGAGAGTCAATGCCAGATCCGCTGCCAGGGATCACAGCTCTCTCTCATGCGCAGTTCACTTCCAGATTTCAATATTTAAGACCTCCAGTTACTTCTAAACCTAATTCATCTCCACCTGTGCACTCGAGCAAGGTGGTGGAGGAGATTCAAAGACAACGAATTGAAAGCCCTCAGCCTTTGCATACACAGCAAATGCAGCCAAGGCACTCCCAGGGGTTTGAAAAACATGTCCCTGAGATGACAAACTTGCCAGAGTGTGTGGAACATAATTTTGGGTTCAGCCACAAGCCAGAGGATCCTCAAACAGAGAAGAAGAAATCTGTCTGGACATGGAAATCTTTCCAAGCAATTGCGCATATAGGACAGCAGAAATTCTGTTGCCTCTTTACTGTCCGTGTGCATGGAATTGAGCAGCTTCCCTCCAGCATGAATGGACTTCGTCTCACCACTCAATTTGGTCAAAGAGAGGATGCCACTGTCCAGACAGCACCTGCCAAAGTCTTGCAAGGAGCAGCAGAGTTTGAAGAAACTCTGTCTGTGAAGAGCACTGTGTATGGTTCCAAGAGTGGTACTCAAGGAATGAAGTACCAGGCAAAGCAATTTACTCTCTCATTGATTGCTCTAGATGAGGGTCGTGTCCTTGGGAAGAATAAACTGGACCTCACTCGGTTGCTTCCCAAGAGCTTGGATGAGGATGAGGATAAACAGGTTACTTGGACCACAAGCTTCAAGCTTGTGGGAGAAGGTCAGGGTGGCACTCTAGTTGTCACATTTCGATGCAATATTCTTGGAAATGATGCAAGTCTGTTGTCAAGCTCAAGCTCACGATTTGGAGAGTCACCTGTTTTGCAAGCTGTAGGGAGCTTCAACTCAAGCCCTGGGGGTGTGCATGCTGCAGATGCTGATTTTACCTCACCTGCAACATCAGAGTCAGGAGCAGAGTATCCTGGAATGGAGCATCTAAGCCTTGATGACCCTTCCTCTACGAGTCCTTCCAGGCTCGAAAACAGTGCTCTGAGAGGACCCATGCGATCAGATGTGAAAGCCTCCCCAGTTAGGTCATTTTCTCAATCGGATCCAATGCTGGGACCCTCAACTCCTGGCCAGTCAGAGGCAGATTACTCAGAGTTTGGAAAGGTTTCTGATTTTGAGAATGAAGAGGAAGATGAGCCTGGGTTCACAATTGTCGATCAGGGAGTTGAAGTGGGCAGTCTTTTAGATCCAGTCTCTGCTCGAACATATGTTGATGCAGGAGCTGATAAGGTAGAACATGCTGATGGAAGCTATTCTGTTGCTCTTGAAGCACAAGGTAAAAGCATGTAATGCCTGCCTTTTCTTGTATTTGATGACTCATAATTGATCCCTAGTGTTCAGATATCAGCTTGTAGTTGCTTAAACAAGCTGTTCAGATTGTCTGCATGATCCAACTATGTTTTGCCATTGAGTTTTGTGCAATTCCATGCAGAGTCAGCAGAGCTTGGTGCACATGCTAAGAAGGGGGAACATGCTGATGCTGGGAACCAAGCATACCAGAACACACAAATCTATGGAGAGGATTTTGAGGTCAAGATTTTGGCACAGGAGCTTGAAAACGAAGAGGAGGCAAGGTTGATGGATGATGAGCTTGAAATGCAGGAACTCTTGGCTGCTTTAGATGTGCAGGAGTACTTCTATGATGAACAGGATTATAAGCCAAACAGTGGTTTGAAAGTGCCTGAGGAGATGACTGATGAAGAACTTTTTGCTTCGTTCCTTCCTGGACACACAGAACCCATTGACCAACCCGAGCACATAACAGATAGAAGTAAGACTGCCAAAGCAGATGACGAATTCAACCCTGTTACAGGTGAATTTTTGGATCTCTTAGAATCTGAGGGAGAACCTGGTTCTGTAGCTCTTGCCTCAGACAGTGAACCAGATTCCCCAAGGGCTGTCCTGTTGAAGCAATTTGAGCAGGAGGCCATGCTTGAAGGAGGCCTTGGTGTGGAGACAACTGTACCTCATGTACCTGCGCTTCACCCAAATAACTCTGAAGCTTGCCAGAATTTCTTCAATGATATGCCTATCAATCTGAGCTCAGAAGTCCAGACCTTACAAAGAGCTTCCCATTTGGATGATATTATTTCTCCAGGTTAGTAGACCCTTGTGCCTCCTTTGCTAGGTGTTTACTTTGTGGAATTTTCACCAAGATAACAGAAAAACATCATGACATACATGCATTTGATTTGTAAGAGCTGCCAGGAGTAAGAAACACCACTTGCAAGGTTTGTGCTATTCAGTCTGCATGAAAGACAGCTATCACTGAACCCCAATGCTAAGCTAGATGTATAGAGTAGTTCTCCTCTTCATGGTTGCATGTGGTTTATACCTGACTACAATGGAGACCAAAACAAAGCAATTCTTTGTGTCTTTGGACATAATCTTCTGCATCACATGACTTGTCAGTTGGAGATTGTCAAAAGGTTTAAACTCCCACCATTATGTTCTCTCAAGGATGCAGTCAGAAATGACAACTTGTTCAAGACTATCTAGCAATAGAGAGTAACAAAAGGTCTTGGTGGCAATGAACACTTCTTCTGTAGCTTCTGCTGCTATCAGCTCTTTTTGCAGCAAATGGCTCAGAGCTTAGAATCAACCTGGCAGCAAGTGTGTGATGTCCAGAGCCTGAGATCCGGAGATGATTGATAATGGCTGATGGCTGATTCATCAGCATATTGGCTGATGAATGACCATCTGAAGGCCTAACTCACAACAAAAACCCTTCCTCCACCCCACAGAAAAATACACACTCGCATGCTGCTAAATTCTCTTTGACCTCCTCACCACAAAAGTATATGGCAGAAATAGTAGGTATGGAAACACTTTGAGGGAATTATGCACCATGGTTGTATGTGCTGACCTTTCACAAAAGCAATTGTTGACACTTTTCACAGCTGGCTGCTTGCCAGTGATCCATTCATCATGGTGTTGTTACTGTATGTTCCTCTCTTTATGTCCTGAAGGCTCTTGTTTTAATCTTTATCCTACAGTGTTCCTCCCTACTCATCCTCTTGTTAAACTTTGTTATCACATCAACTGTCTATTGGACTTTGTTACTTTATTAACAAGTTTTCCTATTTCTAAAGATATGCCATGTCCAGGCTGGGGGAGTGAAGAAGATGTGGAGTTGACATCCATTGTGGAGGCAGCAGAATCGGAACTCCAAAAGGCAACACAAACAATGCAGAGTAAGAATCGGGCAAAACTTCTGGAAGATGCAGAGACAGAAGCTCTTATGGAAGAATGGGGTCTAAGCAAGAGCATTTTTGAAGAAGAGCCACCAAGATCCTCATGGTTGTGTGACTATGAGAAACCTTATGCCCTTGCTGTAGCTGATGCACCTTTTTTAGGGGAAGGCATGGGACCTGTAGTTGAAACCCGAGATGGTGGATCATTGAGGTCTATGAGCCCTAGTAATTTTCAGGCCAGCTCTGGAAGCGGGCAACTGGTAATGCAGGTCTCAAAACCTGTAGTGATACCAGCAGACATGGGGTCAGCCTCTATGGATATCTTGAGACGAATGGCAGCTGCTGGCATGGTCGGCATGGCTGATCAGGCCAAGCTTGCAATGCCTCTGGAGGACATAACAGGAAAGACTGTAGAGCAAATTGCAAGTGAAGGTTTTGCTGCTCTCAAAGGAGGTTATGAGGGGCACATCAATTCCAGAAGCAGGCATCTTTCCTCCCTTCCTAATTGGATTGCTCACAAATCATGTCAGGAGTTGTGAGCATCTTGTTTCAAAGCTTTCTGCTTGGGAGATTGGTAAAGGAGGGTGTTTTGCTTTTCGCATAGCCCATTCTAACACTTACTTTCATTTTAAGAAAAGTTATTTGATACTGGAAGAAGATTTCAAACAAGCTATTTAATTGGATTGTTATGATATAGCTTGTAGTTATGTGCCAATTTTGTTCTCTGTGCCAGGAATCACAAATTGTATCTGGTGGTTCCTGGTGGGTAACACCCTTTTCTAATGGCTGTGTCTGTGATGCACAGTTGTAGAGCGATAGGTACAGGAGATGACATGCAGCTGTCCTCTTTTGAATCCAGAAGTGGAGCTTCCAGTGCCAGTGGCTATTTGGCAGAGAGGACTAAGTCAAGAATGGCAGCAACTGCCAGAGTCAGTAGTGGCAAGTGCAACAGCAGTAAAGCAGAAAGTCTATCTGAAGACACCTTCGTGTCACTCAAAGATCTGGCACCAATGGCAATGCAGAATATTGAAGCTTTGGCTCTAGAGGGACTGAAAGTGCAGTCTGACATGGCTGAACATGAAGCCCCTTTCAGTGTGGATCCACTTTCATGGCAAGAAATGATGGCTCTTGAAGGTGGGGGCAACAGTGCTATAGGCTTGCTGGAAGAGGGTAGCAAAGAAGCTTCAGGAAACTCTGATGATGCATTGATGTCGATGGCAATTTCATTAGATGAATGGATGAGGCTTGATGCAGGGGTATATGATGAAACTGAAATGAGTCAAAGTTCAATGGTCCTGCTTGCCAGTCATCACAATATCCAGAAAGATGTTCTTGCTGTGGGGAATCAGAAAGGCAGGAGGGACAAAGCTGATGCAAGTGACTTAACAGGTGGATTCATGGGGGATACTCTCACACTTGCCATGCTAGTTCAGCTTCGAGACCCACTTCGTAACAATGAGCCTGTGGGTGCTCCAATGATGGCTCTTGTTCAAGCTGAAAGGGTTATGCTACCTCCCAAAGCTAGGATTGGACGATCCATTTCTATGAAAGGAAACACTGAGGATGATGATGAACCTGATGCAACTTCTCCACAACCACAGTTCAAAATTATTGAGGTGACGATGTCAGGATTGAAAACTAGTGAGGAGGCTTTTGATAAAAAGAAGCTGCTGGGTTGGGGGAGCCAGAAACAACAGCAGTCAGGTTCACGTTGGCTTCTGGCTAATGGAATGGCCAAGAACACAAAGCAGCACCCAGTGCTTCAATCCAAGCCTGCATCTGTAGCAACTAGTACCAAGACTGGATCTACCAGCAAGGGTGGAAAAGGTGACTCTTTGTGGAGTATATCATCAAAGCAACAAGGTGGTGGCTCAAAGTGGAGCACAGCAGCAAGTTCAAAGACTCGGAACCCTGATGTCTCTTTTGGGAAAAGTTTTTTCAGCAAGAGGAAATAGGTAAGAGGTTCTTCGTGATTGTAAATGACAAACATGAGGGGCCTTATCACCTGCAACACTGACTGAAGAAACTGCAGCAGAATGAAAAGAGTATAAGCATTCAGCTTCCTGACAGGGCTAAATCAGGCCTAGTTGGGTTGCAGTAGATCAGCCATCCTTTGATAGGGCACAATGCTATATGCACCATACTCCATCAACTGGACCTGAAGGGACTGAGTGGTGAATTTGTCTATCCAGGAAACTGAATCCTTTTGTTATCCCTGCAAAACCTGTTTCTTTAGAGTTTGATCTACTGCATGCAGTCAAATTGTGTTGTTTGATGTAGACCAGTTGGATGTTCATAGTTCAAGGTTATGCAAGTTCATCTCTCAGAATCCCAACTTTCCAGGTTAGGCTTGCTGAGCTCCTAGTTTTATGGTATCTTTTCTCTTATTCTAGAGTTCTGAACCTTAAGACAGGTTGCTGAAAGTAGCTTCTGAACCTTCTGGGTGACTTCATGTTCAAGAATCGAGTTTGCAATGTCATATCTCAGTTTCAACAATTTGGATTTAGATGTGGCAAACTAGTGGAATCAGCCTTAAGCCATAGGCTTGGTCTTATTGATGTTTGCTACATTTCTTAATGTTCAAGTGTGAGCTTTTATCAGGGCATGGAACAAAAGTGGTATCAGTGTTGGCAGTTTTGCACATGCCTGAGAATCTCTGTACTTTGTGGCTCTTGACTCCAATTTCAATTATGATTACAAGGGGTTCACATACATCAAAGCTGACTGTTGTTGCAATGTGTTGCTTGGCCATTTTGCATGAGATTTGTAGTATGTTACAGTTTCAAGTTCCCAGCTAGACTTGGGTCAGACTTGGGTGCACTTGAGCGCATGCCTCTGAACTCTGATCTTAACCACCCTAGGCTAAAAATATCCTTCAGGTATTTGTTCTTCCAAGATAGCAGTCCCACAAAGAAACATAGAGGCCACCTTGCAAAGCAAGTAGCAACTGTTCTAAGCTTATGTAAGAGGCTCTCTTTCTAGCTTTCTAAGAAATATCTGTAAAATAGTTGAATCAGATGCCCTCTTTATGGAATCCTTCTAGGTCTGAATTTATGTTAATCTACAGTTGTTTTGGTCAAATCATAGTGCAAATGTACACCAAACTCTTCTTTATACCTCCCTGATCCAGAGCCCTTAAGATTGTAACACCATCATTCACAAGATACTCTATAACTAGAATGGGAGGGAACATCACACATCAGCAACACTGTTGAATAACATCAATGAGCTAAAATGGAGGCAAGAATTGTCACTTCTAGGATTTCAAAGCACAACAACATATACTGTCACAGCTCTGCTGCTAAAATCAAACACTGTACCTTACATTGATATTGAGGAAATTCTTGGCATCAGACTCTAGCTTGTAATCCCTCTCTTAGATCCAAATTAGATGAATCGTTCATTCTCTTGATATCTGACACAACATCTAATTCTTGCATCACTCATTCAACTTCATTGATGACTGTCACTCCTCAACATTGACAGACTCCAGCTTGGCCAACAGATTGTTTCCCTGACTCCTCACTACACACTCTCATGACAACATAAGCTAATTAATCTTCAGGCCCTACTTGAATCTCATGCCATCAAATGCACATAGTCTAGCATGACCTTTGTTGTTAACCTATGTCAAGGATCTAAAATATCATCAAATTGAGGAACTAACATGAAAAATTCTTCAAGACTAATTGGCAGAAAAGTCTACAAAGAGTTCTGTCCTATCGTAATAATCTTCAGGCCGTACTTGAATCTCATACCATCAGAAAAAGGGGGGGGGGGGATCAAAAGCTATGTGAAGCTACTGAGCCCAGGGAGGCCACTTCCAAATATTATCAGCTAATATGCAAAAAAAAAATAGTGTCTCATATATTCATTGGAGATACAAATAAATAAAACTTTTCAAAATAAGATTGGGTGTGAATGTTATGGGCAAGAAACATTTTAATTGATATAGGGTTTAGAATAAAGATTCCAATTACTTCTTATTCAAGATTACTAATAGAGTAGAACTAATGTGGTAGTACACATGTCAAGTAACCATTGAACTTTTTTTTTAAATAAAAAAATAAAAACCTAAAAAATGTAACAATTACATCCCATTCTACCATCACCCATGTCCACCAATCCCCTTGACCACACCTAGACCATTTACCCTTTTAGCAACATTAAAACCATATCTATATCACTAGATACTTGTCATTATTACAATGTACTAGAATAGGGACGTGTTTTGTAGTAGTGACTTCATAGTGCAATGCATAGGATATTTCCCAATCTACCACCACACACCACCTTAAACACCTTACCCAAACCTAGATCACTTACAATACATTGTAAGTCTACAATTGGCCCCATGTGAATCTTGCTCCATATTTATAAACATTATAATCATTGTAGTTAGGTCTCAATTCTTCATCTAACCCTACAATCAAACTTACAATTTGGCCATGACACATCAAGTTTGCTTATTGAGGTGGAATTCCACTCAGATGGGATTTGGTTGCAATCTATGCAATGTCCAAGAAATTAGCTCCTAGCCATCATCATTGAAATAAGTTGCCTAAATAAGTTGCTTGCTTAGTTAAGGTGATTGTTGGGTGTTATGTTGTGGTAGATTTGTTTTTTTTGGTTTAATTTCCTCAATGTACCAAAGGCGATGGGTATGGTATTGTGCATGTATTTTGATTTGCATTTGCCAACACTTCTACATCTGTGTGAATTGTATATTGTAGAATTGGATAATTTATGGATTAAAATGTAGATATCATACATATGTTGGTTGATATATGTTGTGGTTCAGTTTATGAGTATGTACAAGATGATCATGGTGAGGTACAGTTGTCAAGTTTTTGTATGATAACTAAAATATAGACTACAATTATCTAATCATTGGCTATCATTGATGTTGTCCAATTATGTTACGTGGTGTTCTAAACTAGACCACGAAAATTGATTGATATTATTTGTTTGTATACAAGATGATTGAAGTGGTTTAAACATTTATTAAAAGACAACTATAATGTTTTAATCATTGGGACAACAATAGACGATTGAGCTTAAACTTGATATTAGACATCTAATCTTGCAATCCATGCACATTTGTATACAAGGTGGTATTTACAAAAGGACTGAATTCAAGCAATATATTCAATTCCTCCTATCCAAAATCTTGCTTGATGTTTTGTTCTTTACAATAATTTTGTGCACATAATATAATGGAGACCTTTGTTTATTGGTGCGACTAGCAAATCGAACCAACAAATGAAGCCTTGTAGAGGAAAAAAATGTTGTACTCGTTCTCAAATGTTTTGATAAGGTGAGTTATACATGTTCTTATTGCAAACAATTTCATTGTGTACAAAATTTATTGGGTTATGTGTAATAAAAAAGTCTAGTTGGGAATGGATGATCATCACATGATTTGATTTTCATGCAAAAGCAAGATTCAATGTGCAATTATTGTTCTTTAGGTTCAACTTATGGACCTAAATTTCACCCCCTTCCTTCTTCTTTGGACCTTTTTTCTAGTGTAGATGTTATCGACAAAATTGCTCGCAAAAGATCCATGTCTTTGAACCTACCTAATTTTGATGCATTTGGTTGCAATGGAATGGTAAATTGCTACAAGATATTTCCTTTTCATGTTATACAGTTGCAACCATGTGGAGAAATCAATGTATTATGAGGTGGATAGTAGCTTGTTTCTATTGTGAGTCCCCTTTATTATCCCTAGTTTATGAGTTGCCAAAATAGAAGAACTATTTCATTATAGATGCAAACCCCCTGCATTATTAATTATAAGTTAGCAAACATGACTATCATGGCTTGATTTCCCATTACTTGCATATCATGAGAATCATGGTATGTGGTCATGTAGTCATATGTCTTGACAAATATGCAAGTAAACCACATATCATATGTTTACGCAACATGACTATCGTTTTGGAAGTAATATCATTCTCACATATATACCATGATATATGGTCTTATGTCACAACTAACATTTATTCAGATTTTATTTTTTTTGTACGCTTTGCATGCAAGGGAGACCATGAAATAATGTAGGGTTCTTATGGTCCCATTGTTCGAAATATGTGTTAGCAATACATTTTGTAGGTAAAAATTCTGATTGTTATAAAATAACTTCAATAATTATATCATTGTTGGGCTCTTGTCCTACTCCATCAAGGTGAATACCGTGTAGATACACTAATTAGGACATCTACTCAATGCACATTAACTCCATCTAAATGCTCAAAAATAATCCACATTAACTCTAAAAAAATGCTTTAAAAGAATCCACATGTAATTGTAAGAACAAGAAGATACAAAAGGAAAATTGTTCATCATATTTCATAGAACCATGAAACTTTACAACACTTTTCCTCCTTCCTCCCTTTCTTTTAAATTTTTTTTTCCTCTTTTGACTCAAACAAGCTCCAGAAATCTATTGAATGGTTCCTTGAATAATCCTTGGAACCTTTTAGTCAACTAAAATGCCTTTTATACTTATTGCAAAAAAATTATAATTGTCCAATTATTTGACATGTTGATTTGGAACATGTCAATTATGATAATTTATCATATCAACATGTTACCATATCGACTTGCCTAACTACATCATCTAAACCCTACTGCAGTATATATTTTTCCATGTCATCTTGACTTGACTACACATACTGACTTGTCCTTCTACCAATTTGCCTTAACCTTTGTTGGTATTGAAAATGCTTTTCACTAACAATATGTTCACCAATGATAATGTTAATGTGGACTACGAGCTCATTTTTTCGTATCGTCATAGAAACATGCAATGACACTACAAAGGGAACATGTGAGTGTGAGCTTAAGCTTGTGAACATGAACAAATCTTTTTGGAATATTTTGTTGACCTATATATAACATTTTTAGAATATCCCCATGCCATGTAAAAATGCCATGGGAGAATATTTTGCCACATGTACATGGATGAATTTTTTGGATGATAAATGGAATTTTTAAAAAAATTGGATGAAATTTTTGATTAGTTGAAATTTATGGATGAAATTCATTTGAAAATAGTTATAATTAGTGAAAATTACTAGAGACACAATTTCCATGCCAAAGTTCATTCACAAAAAAAGGTGGCAAAAGTGAAACTCCAAGAAAAAAACTTTACAATATAATAAGGAAAAACAATAACTTGTTTAAATAAAATTAAGTCACAAAGAAAATCATGTATAGGAAGTCCACATAATGATTGATAAATCAATGAATAATGCATTACTCACAACTCGCTAAAAAATATTTCTATTTTTGTAGCAGAATGCATTTTGACACAACTAAACCCATAACAATCTTATAAAACCCCTTGTCAAATCACATGTTGCAACCTACTTCTACAACAAGACCTTGGCACAACCTATTAATCTATGAACCTCGTTCTAATTCCATGATGGATAATGGGCGAATGTTTTTATAATCCTATAAAACATGACATATTGCAAAATGTAATACTTGTATTTACATTGCACCCATAGCCTTTGCACACTAAGGGACTCAAACATCATGGAAGAAAAATCCATGCAACTTCAAGTCGAGTAATCATAATTGTTACTTCATATTGCTTACAATTTTTTGGCGGTCTTGAGAGGAGGTAGTAAATCCATCCATATCTCGAAGGAGGAATGGTTGTGGGAGTCAATAGTGTGGCTTCAAGAATTTGTCCCACCTCCCAGTTGTTTTCATGTAGAATGGATAATTTGAATGTGCCAAGACGACAAATCTTCTTCCCATTCCTTGATTTTTGCCAAACATCTAGATTGGGCTTATGAGTAAAAGTAGCATTGCTAAACAAATCCTAAGGGGCACATGTTGAAGGTTAGTTTAGGGGTGCAAATCTATTGTCCCCAACTTGATTGATGAAAGGACATCTTGGTTTCTCTAAAAGCAAGAAACCAACTTTCCTCCAATGCTACCACCTCAATTTGAATGAGATTTGTCCCTACTTGCACAAGCCATAATGAAGGCAAGGTTGGCCTATCAAGTGCATAATGCTTGTTTGTCCTTCCCGCACATCAATTAAGGTCATCACAACAAAACCAAAATTTATGTAGTTAGATTGATGCACCTTTGGTTGTAGACCAATGACCAACATAACACAGAGCAAAAATACCATGATTTGTTTGTTTTAAAATGATTTTGGTTTTGCAGTAGTGTTTAGTGTATTTTTGCAACACCAAACATCGAGTGTTAGACTTGGGGGGGTAGTGATCATGTTGGTGTGGATCTACTTCTAACCCAAGTGGAAGGTTTGCCTTGCATTTGACTAATCCAAACACTTCCTCATGTTCCAAATGTGGTATTCTAGTCAAAAGACTAAAGCTTAAGGTGCAATTTATAACCACAACAACAATTTGCATTGGGTCCTATGTAATCGCAATTCATTCTCATCTAAATTAGTCCCACATGCACCAACTTGTAAGAAGGCATAATACAATGATGATTACCTTAATGTTCACACGTAATCATTGGACGTTGTAGCAAAGAGGCAAGTAACCCTCTTGTTAAATTGTTGGAACCAAAGTTATGGATTATTTTTGATAAGTTACAAGTTAGGATGTTTGCTTCATCCTCCAATTATTATTTTTATGCATGGACATCAAAATAATGAAGTTAGGATTTAAGAAAGACATATGGAAAATATTAATTGAACATAGTATTGTATAAGAACTTACACCCAACACGAAACCTCCCCATTATTGCACATGAAAATACCAGAAGTTGAACCAATTGTTGAACTCATGAATGGCACCCTCGTTAATAGGTCCTAATGAGCACCACCAAGACTAAATGGTAGCATGTTGAAGGTCAACTTCCTCTAAGGACATGGTTTTTTTGTACTCGTAATAAAGAGCTTTGTGTTGATCATAGAATTCTAGTGCAATTAACTACTTAGTGTGTATGTATAAAGAATGAATTTAATGGAATAAACACGTCCATTCTTTGTCAACCATCTTTACCATAAGATGTCCAACAAAAATGTTATTTTGTGAATGTGTGAACATAACATGAGCAAAAAAGGATATTCCAAAATATATTTTTCCACGTGTCATCAAATATTACCTAACAAATCCATCACCATGGTAGAATTTTTTTTAACAAAATCATACATGGCGAAATATTTTCTAACACAATCTTATGTGGAAAAATATTCCCTGACAAGAAAGAATCTCATGATACCTACTTATGAAATAATGAAATAATTTGCCACATGGACATCGGACAAGAGTACAAAATTCTACAAAGGTTTCAACACATAAAGGTTCTTTGGCAAAATGCTTGAGAGATCTTACCCCTTGGAGCTCCAAAGGACGTATATATAATAGCCATTTAGTCCTTATAACTTTAAAGCACGCATAGATAGTAGCCATATAGTCCTTGAACCCCAAAGAATGGATATTCAATAGCCATTCAATCCTTGGAACTCCAAAGGACACGTAAAAAGTAGCCATTTAAACCCTATACTCCAAAGGATGCATATACAATGCCCATTCAATCCTTGGAACTCCAAAGGAATGAGTGAAATTTGGAGCATGAATGATTAAATTTAGCATAGGATTAAGGATGAATGAAATGAAAAACAATATTCAACTACAAACTTTCCACTACTTTATGAACACTAAAACAATTGGGAATCACAAAAATTCTTTGGGATGAAATTTCATTAATAATAAAACATGGTGCAACAAACCTAATTTCATTTTGATGTTTCAAACTTTTATAATGAATTTCAAAGTTGATAACTACATAAATTAAGGATAGTTAAAACAATCCTTGGTACATTATAATGTGAATGTACCCAAACAACTTCATCATAAAGATAACCATGTTGTTATTTTATTTTTTAAAGTTCATCCACTATGAGTAATGAACTTTGAAAGCCTAACAATATGGATTGGTCAACTAATTGAAACATGGAAAAATTGGCCAATTTTGGGTGTTTTTAATATAAAATTGTTGTAATGATTCAATATAGGTTATAGTATGAGATTATACACTCATCTCTAAGACCTATCCTATGTAATCCTTAGTCAAATGCAAGATATGGACTTTTCAATGGTCAAAATTGGACCATATTTTCATAAGTCCATAAGAAAAGTAATTTAAACAATTTTTCAATTTTATTCCCTGATAAGCAAATATTTTCACAAGCTTTACTAAGGCAATGTCAATAGGGACTTTTTAACCTTTATTTTACATGTTTGAATTTCTAAAGTCGTCCATTATGACATCATCATACAAGGACCTACCCACTTAAACTCTAGCTTTTGTGAAAAGCTACTGGGCAAGAAGTTCATTCATTTAAGGTTTAGGGAAGTTTGTTCATATAGGGTTTTAAATACACAATGTGTATTTCTTATTTTGACCATCATGTCAAAGATATGGTTGATGTGTAAAGGACATGGGTAATAGTTGAGACAAGGAACGATAGCTAGGGATCATTAGAATAGGTGTTGTAAAAAGGGAAAAAGTTGCAGAACATCTACGTTTTCATCAAGCTCAACTAAAAGAACTCCAAAGAAAAAGACTACAAGAGAAAGGGTCCTTGAAAATGTGCATAATTAAAAGCAATTTTGTAATGTTCTGGTTCGTGAGGTTAGATGAGCAACACAAGTCATATTCGAGGCAATGAAAAAAATCTTGAAGTGTTCTCCAAACAAAACCACACATGAAGAGGCAATGAAAAAGGTTTTATCAGACCCTTTTGTGGTAGCACTAGTTCCAAACTTTGTTACAATGTTCATTGATATTGTTGCTTAGAGAAAGTTCATGACTAGTTTAGTTTAGTCTTTGTTAGAAGTGAAAAGAGTAAGGTTTTCAACCTAGTTGGTCACAAAACATGTTTTGTTGACAACGTGTAAGTGATGGTTTGAAAACCTCAACTAGGTAGAAAGCAAGGTTGTTGAACTAGGAACCTCACAAAGGCTATTTGACAATGAGAGTGAATGAATGTGTCATGAGGTTTCCTTTGGTTGTTGTCCGTATGAAAGAAATAGTCAAATGTTCTGGCTCTTGGGACTAAAGCGATTATTTTGTCGCGGTGGAGTTCTAAAACACGCATGAATGCTAACCGAAAGGAGGTGGTTTGGAAAAGACTAGCACCACATTTGTATGAAAAGAAGCCAACGTAGTACCTCATGGAAACACAAGTTTTTTTCATATTTTCTGTTTTTCTCTTTGTGTTGTTATGTTTTCAAGATTAATTTCAATGCACCTTTGATTATTGATCATGTTTTCAACTTTTCTTCACATATTGATCTCCTTGAAGATCTCAAGTTTGGGCACTATAAGGTTTTAAGGTTTTCTTGTTGCTTATAGAAAACATTCTATTCATTGCAAAAATCCTTAAGTTTTTAGAAAACAACCAAGCTTTTAGGGTTGGGAAGCAATAGGGAAAGTTGTCCAATCTATAGAATTTTTTCAATGCACATGTAAAGTAGTTAAACTTTCAAACTTTTCAAGCTTTTGCAAGCATTCATTGATTAATAAGTTATGCCAAATTAGTTGGTTCAATCTAAGAATATTAAAATGTTCTGTTGAGGATCCTATAGTTCATGGGAGATTCCTTCTTTTTTTTTGTAGAATTATAAACATGTATTTTATTAATTGCTTAGTAGTTAGTACCTTTAGTTTCTAATTGTTTTTGCATTGAATTTTGATGCCAACTACCTTAATATGGATCATATGTACATCATTCACAAGGATTTTCAACGAGGGAGGTGAGTTGCAATGTTGAAGCATTCAAGGCTTCAAAGGGTTGGTTGTATTTTTTCTACTTGCATAGTTGTGCATTCTTGCATTCCGCGTGATAATATTTGAAACATGGTCCAACAGATGCAAGATAGGTAAATTTCATGGGACTTCTACAATGATGAGATCCGTTTTGTCCTTGGGGAATTTGTGCCATAATTCAATAAGATTTAAGTTATTACATCCAATGGCAAGAGATAATTCAATGAGGAATCATTCATTCAAACATAATTACCATGTTCAAGAAATTTTCAATATCTTAGAAACTAGGAGGCCAAGCATGAGTTGAAACTTTTGCCTTCACTAGGGAAGGCCAATTGATATTGAGAACCTTAGTAACCAATCTTGGGCTTGGAAGTAACTTAACATGATATCTCCTTTTTGAAGCCTCAAGTGAGTGTTGTACAAGTCTTTTCTTCCTCCGCATGTGGGATGATGGGTCAATAGCACAACCCCTCCTAGTCTTAAATGTTCCAAATGAATCTTCATCATGAGCATCATGGTTAGGTGAACTTGGAATTCAGCCACATCAACACAAATCTAATGGCCAAATCAATGTTAAAATACAATGTTAAAGTTGGTTAAAATGATTCGCTAAGAATTATCAAACCTAACAAGTAAACCTTATGGTTAAATGGGTTATAGGAAGGTGATTTGAAATGTAAGTAGGTAACCATGTGGATAGTTGGGTAGGTGAGAAGGTATAGGTTGATAGGTATGTGGGTTGGTTTTTTTTACTAAACCAATAGTTATTTTGACTAAACTTATTTATTTGACCCTTTTGTAATTGACCCTATTAATTAAAGCACAATCTTTTGACTGAGGTAATTTTTTTGGGGTCGAATTTGATTAGGTGGCTATTTGACATATGGTCAAATCAGTCATCATAGTCAAATTAATTGGTTAAAACATACCCATGTCCCTGGTCAAAACATACATGTTATTCAACTAAAAAAAATCTTTCAATCAATGTACATAGTTCTTTTAGTGCTCGCCACCAAAAAAGAAAGCAAGGAGGTTCTTGATTGTGAGTAAGTTTTGGTTGTCTTCATTTTATGTTCCCTGTCTATTATCAAGTGTCAATATTGATCTACTTTTCTTTTTCTTGCAGAGAGGTGCATTCTTTTCTAGACCAAGGAGCATCCCCATTAATACAATAAAGGATTTCTTTCTAGCCCATCAATTAACCCACTATTGCCTTCATGTGCTAAAGCTTAGGCAATAGCTACAGCTAGTGTACATTCCCTAGAAAAATATTGTATGATAATTCCAACATCAATTTAGTTATTTTGGCCTATATAGATGATCTAGCTTCATACGCCTACCTTCATGTTTTAAATTCCATGTTTTAGTTTGGGGGTGGATAACTTGGTTTTCCAAGATATCCTATGGTTGGGTGGAGAACTCTATTTGCTTTGTTTGGCAACATCCTTTGTAATTTGTTTTTTCCCCATTTGTGTTTTCATTTTTGTCTTCATTCCAATGTTCACATAATGTTCTCTGCCAATTTTGCTAGCCATGATTTAATGGAAATATATCATATTTATGTTGGCCAAAAGGTGAAAAAAATATGGTTTTTATAGTACATTATGTTGAAAAAATGTTTGATTTACTTTTTAATGGTAATGATCCTTCTTACCTATATTTAGTCTTTTTTTGGACATTCAAACCACATTTGGTGGGAGCAACCCCTCGTGCAAAAAAAAATTATAGAAATTTCTTTTTTAGTTGTTTAATGTACAACTCTTGATATTTTTTGTAGGTTTATTCATGGTTATGCCTTTTGCAAATGCACAATGTTCTTTAAACTATAATTAGTCCACCAACTTAAAAAAATATAAAAACACAATGAACATCCCTGCTCTATATTAGTTCCCAAATTCCTTTCTAATAATGCTTCACATGCATTTTGTTTTTTTGTTAAAAGAACCACATTAACCTCTTCTAATATTTTCAACCCAATTTGTTATTGATAGTACCTTCACCATCCTTCGATCAATAAGGTTGCCTAGTTGTTGAGCTCCCATGCTAATAAACATTGTCTAAATATTTATCTTGGAAACATACATATATATATTGAAGCATAAAATTCTACTAAACTCTAAACAATGTTTATAATTACTCAATTGTGTATGTTATTCAGTGCATCTTCATGAAAAATATTCAACACATACTTAGACATTTTTACACATTTTGCACCAAGAAAAACTCAAGTTTTATCATTCTTTATATCCATACCCAATAAATAAAAGTCAAGGATGGGAACCCGTCTAGCAAAAATACAAGGCAAATGAGAAAACAAATAAAAATAATTTCAAGAAAAAACAAAAACAAAAAATCAGCAAAAATTAGCTAAAGATCCTATGCAAAGAATATTCATGACTATAAAATGACAATCAGTGATAACAATGAACTATCATTTGCCAAAAACCTTTATGTGCATCAACATATGGGGAAAAAACCAATGTAGAATTATGTACTTAGATTGTTATTAAATGTCCATGTGGTAGTTTTTCTTATTTTTTATTTATCAGAAAATATTATTCTATGTAAGCTTGCATTAAAGAATATTTTGATGATGTGTGGAAAATATACTTTGGAATATCCTTTTCTACTCACGCTCATGTTCACAAAATAACATTCTTGCTCCTTGTGGATCGTGTTCATTGCTTTGTTGCTCAAGGTTTCAAGCTAGTCAAGGTCTTTCAAAGTTGTGTCTTGACAACATCAACATGATAAAGTTGGTGTGTTGTATCAAGTCCTAGGGCCAACTCCCTTTGGAAAGTTGAAATAAGGTTAGTAGGTGAAAGCATGATAAAATATATAGAAAAGGTAATTATTTCCAAGGTAGTCAAAAAATGATCTAGTTTTGACACAAGTAGAAGAAAATAAATTGAAAATAAATGAAATTAACATAATAAAAGCATGGTGCTTTTCTTTGAGTTTATAATAAAACAATTACAAAATTTGAAAAACTTTGGCAGAATAAAAATAAATAACAATTATGTTTGAAAATGAATGTTGAAACCTATTTTTTCACTAAAAGTTTGATGTATTATATTATAATATTTAAACATTGAGAACTTGTTAGTACATCTTAAAGCTACATCATGTTCAAAATGGAAAACATTCAATAATTCATCTACTTTCACCTACGTGTACAAGTTTGGACAACCAAAAAGAAAAAGAAAAAGATATAGTTATTTTTAAAATATATATTTACATGCATATTAGATATGTAATGAATCAACATCATTGTGATAAAATTACAAATTATCCTCATGTTGATCATTAAACAAAAAAACATTTTTATTTTCAATACATTAAAACTTGTTTATAATTATTTGTTTTTTTTGGTTACAAGGATAAAAAAATTGTTTATTTTACCATGCTTTCATTCGTGGTGTTCAACAAAATTCAACATTTCAAAAGATTGTGTGGAATTCAAAATATGTGTAGGACATTGTCTCATCTTGTACATGTAATAAGAAAAAACATCATGTGTGAGGTTGTACTGTAACCGAACATGGGGTGACCGAACAATAGAGCTATACTGATTCTGATCCTGATTTTTACACCCTCACTGGTTTGGCTGCGCATTACTTCTCATTATTACAACAAGCATGGTGGCTGCTCTAGGTTGATCGAGGAAGCTCACTGCGCTTGAGGAAGACGACACATAATTAAGGCAAGGGAGGCGCTGCAATTATTGTTTGAGGCGGTTGGAAAGCATGGCGGCCAAGGAGTTGGTGATTCAAGAAGCGAGGAGGCAAAACGTTGAGGGGGGAGACTTGAAGGTTGCAAGGAGAGAGCTGCAGAGGGGCTCTGGGTTCGAAGAGTTTTTGCTGAGGCAGTTTGTGCTAGGAAGTGTGTAGTTGATGAGTAGATCTGTGCGTGTAGAGGAAGCTTAGCTGGTTACAGAATTCTCCGCTGCGCTAGTAGCTAGCAAAGCAACTGCAATGTGCATCAGCAAACATGTTTGAGAGAGTAGCAGAGTAGGAGATGGAAACCAAGGACTAAGTTTTGTGTGCGGTCTGATTAGTGACAGATTGGCTTGGAATTGAGAGTAATTAGCCTCTGTACATCTTGTAAATGAAATGCAAGCTCTGAGCTTTTCGATTAGAGCAGCGAATGTTTCAGGAATGAAGACTGTCTATGTTTGAGGATTTGTGTGTGTGCATAACTTGAGTTCTGTATAAAGTTTGAGAGAGAGAAGATCAAGGGGCCGCGAATCAATTAGGGGACCTCAGCCGCTTGGGCTCTGTGAAGGATCGGTGTATTGCCAGGGTGTTCGATCTGATTGTGGACCCCTTCTTTTTGGTGACAGTACCAAGTCTTTTGTGTCTTGGCCTCACACTTCTTAAATTGATCATCTAGAATGACTTCTTTAAACTATTGTAACAATATCATTATAATATTTTGGATCCTAAAAAACTCATGGACCATATAAAATAAAAACATGTATTTTCAAATAGTCTTTGCAACTAAATTTTAGTCACAAGAGACATTTTGCAACTAAAACCCTTTAGTCACCTAAGACAAGTTGCATCTGATAAATTAATCATAAATGACAAAGCATATTGTATGAAAAAAAAAGTCAACAAATACATTTCATCCTTTGATTGCATTGTATACGTATTATCACATGTGATTAAGATGTAATTATTTTCGTCACAATTGAAGGCAAATGATGTGTTGCCATGTGTCTTAATATTTAATTATTTAAATTATTATTACTATTATTTTGAAATAATCTAAGAAGTTTAATTCAAATACTTGGGCGATCTTATATTATGACATGTGGCCCAACATAAATATGCCACATGGCATTAAAAAATAATTTTAATAAAATATTAATATTAAGTTGGTAGGTACTTAAGTAGGTACATAAATAAGTGCCTACAAACCTAGGCTATATACCAACCTACCTACTTAGATAAAAAAAGGTGGGTAGGTTCTACCTTCCTAGGTTAAATACCTGCTCATATAGGTAGGTACATAGGTCGACCTAGGTGGGTAGGTCAAACTAAGTACTTATTTAGCTAGGTAGATAAGTAGGTTGGGAAGGTAAGTATTTTAGAATTGTGCATAATTTGTTTTTTTGTTTTGGGTTGAACCTTTTGATTAGTTCATCTCATGTGCACAATTTTTTTAATGTGAAGATGGATGACCACACCCCTTTGTTTTTATAATGTTCAAAATAGAAATGAAAAACAAACAATATGGGATAAGTTTTGAAGTTGCAACTTTCTCACAAACTAACTTGTAATTCCAAAAAAAAATTTCATGCCTTACTTTCTTAATTTTTAGATTTCAAAACAATTCAAGCATTAGATAATTAGGTAATCATTTAATTAATAATGATTAGATTTACATATATTTAAATTATATGTTATACACTACAAATATTCAGTACTTCATTATTTTAAAATAAAAAACAACTTTTTAATATTTAACAAACTACCTATCTTACTCACAAGTTATTCATACATATCTCATAAATAATTAGATTATATATATATAAGAATTTGATCAAATTATATCTAATATAATTAATGTAAAACTAATTTAATGACAATAAGTTTAAAATTAACTATTTAAAATATTTATGTTAAAATTTTAAGTAATGAATTACAATTGCGACTAGAAAGTAAATTCTTACATGAATTAAATTTTTTTTATTATGCATTACTTATTGTATATTACATTTATTTTTGTAAAAATTATTATAGGTTAAGTAATTTTTCTTTCTTGGTAATTATTAACTATAAATACAACAATTTGTTAAACACAACATTAATTTTCATAATTACTGTAAAATTACTATAAAATATTTATTCTGGATGAATGATCACAGAAATTTTAATAATATTTATTATATAATAATTTGTGAAACTAAAATTAGTAAAATAACTATTTTAACGATGCTATAATTTTTTCAAATTTTTAATTCAGGTTTGAAGTTATGAATTACAAAGTGTGAATGATTATGTTGAATTAGAAAATAATTATGCACATACTAATTAATCTTATTTAAAATAATTGCAATGATTTTAAAGTAATGTCAAATTAATTACATTAACTAATTTCTTCTAATATAAAAATATAAATTAGATAATATACAAATCTATGTTATAACAATAATTATTTAATGTAACTTAGATTTAATAAACATAACCATTTATAATTATTTATAAAAATAATTTATTATGGATAACACTAGTAGAAAAAACCCTTGAAACTCAATCAATAATTTTTTGAATTAAAATAAAAATTTAAGAAATAGTAATTCAAAATTCAAATATCAATTTTTAGATCAAATATATTTTTTGATGTTAAATTAAAAAATTGAAAATTGAAATGTCAATTTTCAGATTCAAATAATAATATTCAAATAAAAATGTCCATTTTAAGACTTAATTAATATTTTTTTGAATTGAAATATTAATTTCAAGAATTCAAAATAATAATTTGGAATTCAAATTTCAAATTTCAAGTCAAATAATTTCTTAAATTTAAAATTTAAAACTTCAGAAATCAAATATCAAATTTCAAGTTCAAATAAAAATATTTAAAATCAAAATGTCGATTTTTACACTCAATATATTTTTTTGAATTGAAATACTAGTTTTTAGATTCAAAAATAATAATTTAGAATTCAAACATCAATTTTTAAATCAAATAAGTTTTTTGAATTTAAATAACAATTTCAAGAATTGAAATGTCAATTTTCAGATTCAAATAACAATATTAGAAATTGAAATTTCCATTTTTAGACTCAATTAATAATTTTCAGACTAGAAGAATTAATTTGAGAATCCAAAATAATAATTTGGAATTGAAATTTCAGGTTCAAATCAAATGTTTATTTAAAATTTACATGAAAAAATTGCATAGTTGAAATATAAATTTTCATATTCATATAAAAATAATGTCCATTTTTATAATCAATTAATAATTTTTTGAATTGAAATACTAATTTTTGGATTGAAAAATATTAATTTAGAATTTGAATATCAATTTTTAGATTTGAATAACAATTTTTTTTCAAATATTAATTTTGAGATTCATTATATGAACAATATACATACATATGCATATTATATGCATATAATTTTAGTATATACATTAAAATACACCCCTATATCATTGTATAATACCTTTAGGATGCAACTAATTTGGTGATTATTGTGACTAATGGGACATATCAACCTATTAATGGATGAAAATAAATGTAAATTTGATCTAACCAATAGGATGAAAATTTTAATAGTTGCATCATAGTTGTGAGAATGACCAAAATGGTTGAAATTTGGTCTTGTAGTTGTAAATATTCCCAAATGTAGTTGCAAACAATTACAAGTCGCATGTAGTGATAAATGGAGTGGTTACATTTTGGTTGATTTCTACTAATGATAGATGGCCTGACATGGTCCAATTCAATGGACTTGCATTGTTGTAGTGCCACATAGTCAACATTAGATTGAAATCTTCATCATAAGGAATGGATTGAAATGCAAAAAGAGAACAAGTTTATTTGTTAAGTTCCATCATTGTTGTCAAGAGCTCCATTAGGCCACTTTTAGTATCAAGGTCAAAACTATCTTCCCATATGTGCTAATCTTCATCAAATCTATGCACTTTCTTTATATATGGGAACCAACCTTGAAGTCTATGGTTCCCATCCTAAATGTGGAACTTTTTTCGAGACAATGGTTAGAGATCTGGGTCCCCCCTACAAGAATTGTTCGAACATGTCATTCTTTTCCTTCCATAAAGGACCCCAAAAATATTCAACAATTGAAACAAAAATATCTTCACCATGTTAATTAGTGGGGGAAACAAAAAAAAACTCCCCTTGCCTATAACCCATTTGAAAGGCTTGCTCCATTTTTAACACATTAATTTTGGGACTAGGCTTAACAATGGGCATGGCAATGAACTGACATATTGGAATGTTCATTCATGATTTCCGCTTGGGATAGATCTTGAACTTTTCTAGGACCTCATTTGCATTGAATTTGTTCTTGCATTGGATTCCTCGAATGACATTCTCACATGATGTGGCTTTCAAAGAAAAATTTATGAAATGGTACAATCAAGATGCTAATGTAAATTGATGTCTTGCAAGTCCATTGAAATCCTATGAATTTTGGATTAAAACATAACATTCACTAGTAGATTGAAAGCATAATGCAACTAAAACAATTAATCCCATTTGGATGCAAATTGACATAAGATCTAGCAATGTAATAAGGGAAGTGTTTCAAATGTCATTCAATGTTCATTGTCAATTCATGAAAGGGTGCAAACAAGGTAAAGTAGATGGCTCACTACTCCTTGTCAAAAAAATTACATATAGCCATGATTTTTTTTTTGTGTATTGAAAGTATTTTTTTGGGTACAATAATTAACATGGTGATAATCTTTCATTTTATGTTTAAAATGTTGAAAAAACCCATTTTGAAAGTAGAATTAAGTAGAATTTAAAAATAATTTATACTTGCACAAAACGTCCAATCTTACAAAATGAGCTACATGTAGATGAAATGTTGATTTAAAAAAAATTTAAATTAATAAAACCCTAGGAAATACTTATGTATGATCAAATTATGAATTTTATAATCATAATATATCAAAATTTTAATATGAAATAGGTTTGAACACCATTTTGACCCAATTAGTTTCAAATGTACTTTCAACCTGTTTTTCTGATAACAAAGTTGTTCAAACTTTGTATCCAACTTCCCATAAATTAAATGTAGAATCCTATCGTTTTATATTTTTACTTCAAAATATTTTGAATCTACTTTCTTGTGTCCATATCAAAAATTGTTCCATTTTAATTAGACTTTGGGCGGACTACTTTTTTTGTTTATTTTACCTTGTTGACACATGAAACCTTTTAATTACACCTCCTATACATACAACCCACTTGGATTCAATTAGCATTATAAGCTAGCAATGTAATAAGGGAAGTGTTTCAAGTGTCAATTAATATTAATTAACAATTCATGAAACTTTATAACTACTTCCTAAACACACAACACAATTAGAACAATGAATTACACTTGGATGCAAATTGGCATTAAAAACTAGCATTGTAATAAGGGAAATGTTTCAAGTGTTAGTTGACACCAACAAATAGTTCATGATACTTTCTAACCACACTTTTATATATCATTTTTATGTTAGTTGGTACCAACATAAGGAAACTACCATTAATGACGTGCTCGCAACTCTTTGAGGGACTCAAATGTGAGTCCAAAAGAGAAAACAATGGAAGAGCAAAGAGTCGAGGCATGCTCCCTAGCTCACAACACTTTAGAGGGGTAGAAGGGCTGCTAGAGCTCCGAGATGGGACTAGGAAGAATTAACAAGCTTTAGTTACTCATACGGGCTTGCACAAAACCAACACAAGGTGGTTAATGCATAGTTGGAGCACTTTTGGTGCTAGGACGAGCCACGGGCAACTCGGACTCACAAGACTCACCATGGCCCGAACTTGGGGGAAGCCACCACCTTCCCCCTTATAGTATACTTTGTGCCTCTCCACGAGGCCCACATCCAAATGGCACTTTGTCCAGGGACTCTCAAGTGGGAATCCTGAATTTGCCAAAGTTGGGCATCCCGTGACTTTGGGGGCCCATAACTTCGTGTGCAGACCTCCGATTGAAATGAGGTCTAAAGAGAGTTATAGCCCTTGTTAAAAGCTTTTGAACGGTATGTCGCACGCCACCTGTACGCAAGTAAATTGGGTTGATTCCCGACTTTTAGTGGTTGGGAGTCAAATTGCCAATTTGATTCCCAACCTCTTTTTTGGCCATAACTTGTGTTTCAGATATCCAAATGGGTCATGCAAGCCCATTTTAGACATTTACGTTTCAATAATTTTCCAATGGTATAAAAACCTCCTCGATCCATTGGGTTTTGACCCTTGCAATTGCTCTCTAAACATTCGAGAGTCCACTGGGACTACAACTCCCAAAGTGGGAGTTCCCTTGGGAGTATGAGGGCCTATTCCCTCACACTCTCTTGCACTCATGGGAACATGTGGCATGACTCCCCGGTTGCCCTCTTGGCCCGCAACCTTGCAACCCCTTGCCTTGGTCACGAGCCCAAGGCTAAGGTTGCGACAACTAATCAACACCGACCAAGTTTCATATGTTTCACTAAAACACATTTTTCAGAAGAAAGATGTAATGAATCATATGTTTAAGGTTGAAACCCCACTCATGGGTCATGTGTTCATTTCAAAATGTAACTACAAATCAACATGGAAATTGCAACCATTATAATTAAGACACGTTATCAGAACACATGAGTACTAAACTTCAATGATTGAGACAAATAAATGAATTCAAGATTTTGCGACATATCAATTCCTAAGAGAGATTTACTTATTTAAAGTTCAATTTTTTTGCTATTAAATCTAGCTTTTCATCCTTATGTGATTCTTGATCATCAAATTATCTCATATGGTTAGTAATATCAAAAGGTTTATTTTGTTTCGAAACCAAAATGAAATCTCATGATCCATACCATAGGTTGTAAATGAAAGGAAATCTTAAGCTCTTCAAAGTTTACATTCAAAAGCGTCATATGTTCAAGAAACACATTACTAGCACAATAAACTTTAAAGATAAAATTTCCACACAAAGAGATTGCCCAAGATTGAAATTCTTACCTCTTCTAGCATCAAGTTTACATCCGACATCTCCAAACCTTATTTACCATTTAATTTGCCAGTAATTACAAAATCAAAAGAGAAATCAAGATCGCAGAGGACTATAACCTTAAACCCTATCATCCAAGAAAAGCACCCCCTAGATGTTAATCTCAAAAGCTTGTATGAGATTTGTGGATTTCCAAGCTCGCATTTTATAATTTCAAATCTCCTCATTCTTCCTTGGAACATTCAATCAATGCCAAGCAAACACTTTCGAAGGCATGTTGGTCAAGAACATTTGTAGAGCACCTAGAGGCAGATTGACATTTGAGGTGCTCTAAAAGAACACTCTATAACTAGACCTAAAAAAACTTTATTTCTCGAAAACATCAACTACCTTGTATTACTACAAGGAGGTTCCTTGAATTCTAAGCTGCAATGTGTAGAACCCAAGAGTTCTAGAAGCTTGTATGAATGTTTTTGAGTTACAAGTTCATATTTGTTGATCTCAGAGCTCATGGTTCATCATGGGAACTTTTAGTTGGTGCCAATTTAACACCCCGAAAGGTGTGCCTAATAGGTAAGGTTTTGGGCCTTCAATACACTTAATGTTTAAAGGTCATGGGGGTGCATCTTTCAAATTTGTAAATAAAAAAATAAACATAATCTTATTATTTTCATTTCTTGTGAAGATTTAGGTTTAAAGTTGAAAATATTTCATATGTTAAAGGTTGTTTAAATGGAATAATGTAAACAACCATACAAAGCTTTCCAAATTATTAATCAATTTTGCAAAGATTTGTTAAGTTTGCAAAATATTTTATGTACATCTATCCATATTAGCCTACTATTTGGGAAGATTATTTGAAAATTTGGTCATAATTCCTTGCAAATGGGTGTTCATAAAATACCCAAAGGTGGCTTGACATGTGTGGTGCTCTAAAGGAACACTCCAAAAACAAACCTAAAAAAACCCGATTTCTTGAAAAATTTGATTGTTCAATATTATTTTAATTAGTTTTGGTTGAGCTCTCATGTGTTCTATGTAACACTTAGGAGTTATAGTGAACGTTTGAGAACTCTAAAGAATAGAAAAATGCTTTAATTTAATTCAAGCACATTTAAAGTTCAAGCATTGTCGTAAAGTGGCCATAATGCGAGCATTTGTTTAAGAGCTTTTCCAAAATTTTGAAAAAATCTCATCTTTCCCATGTCAACACAAAACTTGAAATGAAAATGAAATGGGGAGAGTAAATTACCTCTTGGGTTGTGTTGGTCTAAGTTGGAGATGTTTAGCTTGAAAATGTGAAATAAACACATGTGAAACTAGCAACCTCAAGAGAATACCTAAAAGTGTGCCTTAAAAGTCTAAAATACTTTGGAAAAATGTTAATTTCTCATGAAAAAATGGTAACATCAAACTTACCTCCTTTTTATTACTTCTCGATGCTACAACTGAAAGCTTCTCTTCTTAGATTCTGCCATTTGTTTTATCTTTGAATGTTACTTTGAACTCATCCACATAAAAGATGTCCCTCTCCTTCTCTTAGGTTTCAACCCCATTGTTCTTTGTTTTTCATTCAACATTTGCAATTTCTTGTATGACCAAGAACTATTTCTATTGCAACAATTTGTACTTATACTACCACCTGTTACCATTCACGTCCCTTGACATGTTAATGTGCACTTTGAACAATGGTTGTTTTCCAACGAGCCAATATAGTTTCTTAATGCAATTCCAACCTTTTTTTCACACTAACCAATTTGTAACTAATTCTTACTTATGGAAGTTGAAAAAAAAAATCAATTTCAATGTATGTGCAAATTAATTTCTAATTGTAGGATTATATCTATTGAGTTTAATTTCATAGTCAATAAAATGTGTATTGTTTTGAATATATGTTTCCATCAACCATCTGTTGGTGTTATACATAAGTCACAATTTTAGACATATGTGACAAATCTTTGTTTTTTTTCTCGTCAAATTTCCACATTAAATATGGTCTTATTTTTTTATTTCCCATTTATATTTTGTTTTGAATCCATATCATTTAAGTTTGCTAAAGTTCACTTTTGAGTTAAAAATATATTTTCTTGATACTTGAGCTTAAAACAAGGTGTATTCCTATTTCATATTTTCTATGCTGCATAATTTTAGCATTAAAAAACAATTGTGTGGCGGTTGCTTTAATGTGAATTATTGGCGATTAATATTTTGGTGTTCTTGCATGATAGCAACTTTCAAACCTACTAGCACTCTTGTCATTATTGTCTATGTTTGCAAAGGTTTGCATCAATGTTTCTTATGTTCAAAGGGGTAACAAAAATTGGGAGTTTTAAAATGAAGTCATTGTTTACAAATGGTGGGACAAATAATGATATCATTGGCCATGATGCAAAGAATGTAATTGATATTTAACTTGATCTTGAAGGAGAAGAGAGGCTATTATGTCTTATCTAACTAAGTATCGTATTGTAAAGGATATTATTATAAATTTATAATTTATGAAGCTTTGTTTTATCATATCAATTATAGTTACATATCATGGGATTTATCATAAGTTTGATGTGTTTATTCTTTGCATTATACCACTTTGAACATCAAAATGAGATATAAGGAGCCACAAAGGGTGACGAATGTGAAAAAGAATTGAAAATTTTAGTGGAAATGTCTATGTTTGGTAATTGGAAAGTCATTGAAATTGTGGGAAGTTGTGCTGACATATTAATATGAATGCTGAAAAACTCAAATTGAGAAGCCATTTGCTAAAATTCCAAAGTTTAATTGGTGCCAATGACTTTTGAAATTGAGTCACTACTTCATTATATAATGATTATTTTGCAAAGGACTACCTAAATGGTATATATATATTTTTTGGAGGTTCAATTTTTTTGGTAAAATAAATAGTACTAAACAAAATTTTAACATTAATTCATTTCAAAATATATAATTTCATTTTAAAAATAACTTATTTTATGTCTAAACTTTAAAAGTCTTTAGTAACATGTAAATGTGAATTTTTGTGCATGTTGTATTAAATAAAGTTGTAATTTATAATATAAAAATGTGAATGATAAAATATTTGACATGGTTTCATATGATTTGGTCATCAATTAAAACTACCACAAAAAGATGCACAACTTTGAAAAAAAATATGATATAAAACATTTTCAAATAACTTTTAAAACATTTGGAAAAATCCCTAGTGTAAGGAAGGTGATATTGCAAAAAATCCCATGCGAAAATTCATTATAAGATGGATGCAAGAATTAATCAAGTGGAGGTAAGTTTTATTTGAAGCATACAAGAAAGAATTCAATGTTTTACATTTGACATATCTCATCCATTTGAAATCCTTAAATTTCATCTAAACCATCCACCCCAATTGAGTGGACATTCAAACATGCATGAAACTTGATGGCACTTTCATCATGTCATGTGTCCTTGAGAACTACACTTACCAATTTTGAGCATGCAATTGGAGATGTGTTACAAAACATCAAATTAATGTTTTGTTGTTTTCTTCCCAAAATGAACGTGCATCATATTGAACATGTCTACATCATTAGAGGAATGAATATGTGTAATACATGGTTTGTTAAACTTGTCTCATTTATGTTGATAGAGCCATAACTTGCCAATCTAGTTAACTTTTGCACTAGACATTCATAACATACAATAGTTTTTTAAGTATTAGGCTTGATGGTTTATGTTGTTCTAAGCTCTTTCTTCACTTCTCAATGATGGAAGAACTTGACACTTTTGTGTAATGAACACATCAAAAGAGTTTGAGTGACCTATCAAGTTTTTTTGTATTTGTTGCAGGAGTCATGATGTTGGGGTGGTCTATAGTGCTTGTGGTCATCAAGTTCAAATTTCGGTCCTTCCATGGCATGATGGTTTTCACCAAAGGGTATGCATTTTAAGCTCTTTCTTTGTAAATGATGGAAGAGCTTCCAATCTTTTGTGTGGTGAATGTATTGAAGGAGAATGACCTATCAAGTTAAGTTGTATTTGCTAAAAGAGTAATGAAGTTGGGGTGGTCTATAGTGCATGTGGTTGTCACATTTAAATTTTAGTCCTTTCATGGCATCGGTACATTTGATAAAAAAACTAACAAGCTTTGTGTTTTGGTTTCAAGGTTGAAATTTTGCTCCTTGGACTCAAATCCTTCATGTTTTGTGTGTGGGTTTTGTGGATATAAGATCTAACAAGCACTTAATGAATTGGTAAAGTTTGCAACTTATGCAATAAGTTCAACATTAATTTATCATCTTCAGAATGACTAAACAAGTGTGGAATAGGCACATTTCCATTCAGGTGTAAAAAATTTGCATTTCATTTATCGGTTAAAATTTTGCTATATTCATTGCATCAATGCTACTTCATATCTACAAAAATGTTCAAGTAGATCTAAAGTAGCTTGCCATAACCTAATGGCTATGCTTGGCTAATCATGGAAATCTCCATAGATGGACAATCCAAAAGTCCAAGCCACCTATGGTTTGATCATGGAAATCTCAAAGATGAAAGAATGAAAAGGTGGTGCAACAATTTAACAGTTGTAGTTTAAATTCATAATTTGTATCATGCATTGCTAGATTATAAAATACCTTAAAAATCAAGGTACATTTGAAGAACACATGTTTTTTCCCCACCTTCATCATGTGTTCCTTTGCATTAAGATTAGGGCATCAAAGGCTCAAATTTGTAGTTTAATGGTGATGGCTTCCTATTGTTGATATGTGCTTGAATAACCTACATCATCCACATGTTGTAGGTGGTCTATTTTGTAGAAGTTACAAGATTGCAATCTTGGAGGTTTTGATATTATTACATATCTATCCATAGTTGCGTGGGTTCAATTAGTTCCCCTTCATCCTATCAACCATTCCATCTCCCTTGCAACAATGATGCATCTCCATCACACAACATGAAAAACAATGACAACAACGTTCCATCAACAAAACCTAATCGACTAAAAGTCATCAAAATATGGAAAGCAACAAAGCAAAGTTCATAAACAACAAACAACCCAAAAAGGAAAAAAAATAGTAAAAGAGGATTTGTGGCTTCCTCAAACACTCATAATCACCAATCGTCTCAAATTTTGACACTTTTTGCCAATCACTTTCTATACAACATTTCATCCATTAAGGTAACCTTTCATCCCACTTTCAATTAGGTCACATTCACGTTAAAGAACATTGAACACATGTCCACATCACATTTGTTTCAATGTTTCACAATTTCTTATTCATTATTCATGCAATATCATTTATTTCTTGAAAAAGATGGATTTCATCCATCTATATCATTTTCAATTTTCATTCACATAAATGAATGGCATCTGTCTATGTGAAATCCATTCATGTGGGTTAATATAATGTTAGGGATGGATACCTCATTCATTGATATCTCAGTGATGCATCGTCCCTCTACATTCATCCACCATTCATCCTTGTAAACCATTATATTATTGCTTTCGGTTACTGAAGTTTGTTTCAAAGCTCACGGGGGACTCTGCTCACGGCTCCCGCACTAGCATTTTCCTGTTTGAAGGATCTTGCACGTAGCTGATTTGAGATGCCGATCCAGATCCGGATCCAAGTCTCGTTGCGATGGTTGCGGACGTCGTCTTGGGATGACAGGCCAAGGAGCCGGAGGGAAGCTTGGCGGATAACTTTGGCGATGGCGACGACAAGCGGGAGCGAGCAGGCAGTGCAAGCGACAAACGACGATGCCACGATCAGTAAACTGTACCTTCTGCTGCTTTTCATTCCCTTACTCACAATTCTTGCAGCTTTTGTTTTGAACTTTGTGCACTCTGTTTGCTCTCTGTTCCGTAATCTCCTGAAGTAGGTCTTTTTTCTTCGATCTCAGTGTGCAAAGATGACGGGAGTGACGATGATGGCAGGTCATGTGTGAAAAAAGGCTACATATCTGATGATTTTGTGCAGTTCTTTGTTCGGAGGCCGATCAAGCGCTCCCCTATCATCAACCGCGGTATGACTTCTTATCTTGCTTTCTCAAGTAAAAGTTTCTCCAAACACTTATGCAACGCGTGAATTGTGCTTGCAAGATAGTTCTTAGAAGGGGTTGATGCAGTTCCGTGAAAACTACTCTATAACATTCTGCGTATCTTTTCAATGTTGGCGATGCCTTCTTCAGACCTTTTTCTCATGCCCCGGTTAGCTGGAAGTGCGGCTGTTTTGAGTTTGAGGGTCTGAGCGAGCCCAACCATCCCTACTCAGCAACTTTGATCTCGAATATGTCCTTACTGGGAAAGCAATTAGGAATCCTTTGCCCCATAGGTTGTGATTGTGATTGAGAAAGAGAGCAGGTATTCCGGTGAGCTGCTTTGTTAAGATTGTTCAGTGTGTGTGGGGTGTGGTGTTGGCAAGGTTATTATGCACGATGGTCTGTGATGCGCCAGCTGTTATTCCAGTTTCTTGATGCTGATTCACCAGCTTTAAATGATCCACCTCCTCGAAAACAAATTCTTTCCCTTGGAGCTGGTTTTGACACTTCCTTTTTCCAGCTGGTGGTAAGAGGATTGCACTGCAGATGTAGTTTAAATATCCAAATATATAAGGTTCATCCACAACTTGCCTGTAATAGAAACTGTTGGCTCACAGTATGTCAAGACTGTGATGCTCCAACCAACAATATTGTGCAGTAGAGATTGACAACAACATCAAGGCCACACAAAAGACTTTAGCTCTTAGTATCTTGAGACTTCATTATAGAACATTCAGCAAGTAACCTGCCCTCTGAAATTCTGCACAGAAGATGGTGTGGAAAGTTTGTTGTTATCTAGTTGAAGTGGGTTCTCTGCACAAGTTGTCCAAATAACTTTCATCTTATTAAGTTTGTAGGAGAGCTGTCAGATAATTAGGACTTAGGTCTGAAAGGTTGGCTTTGGCACACAGGAAGAGGGAAGAATCCTGCACAATTTTGTGGAGGTGGATTTTTCAGAGGTACCACATGTCCACCTTTCTTTCTTGTATGCAGTTCTTTTTATCATGCATGTAATGAAATGATTGAACTTGTTGATGTTTGATTGGAATAATGACTAAGTGTAAATAAATGGGAATATGCAGGTTACAAGAAAGAAAGCAACGCTAATTGGAGCCAAAGAAGTGCTACTTACCAAGCTTGGTCCAGAACCCAAGATATCAATGGGTGCATCTTTCTTCTCTTTGTTGCACAAGCTCATCCTGTGCTTACAACTTAATGTTATCTTGCAGTTTTCTTGTGGCACTCTTGACTGCTTAGTTTTCTGGTGCCTGATACTGGGCAGCAACAGCCTGCATCTCAATGATTAGTAGGGTGGGTGCTACGGTGTAGTTGAAGGGGAAATTATAAGTGAGCATTACACACTTCTACCAGCTGACCTACGGGACCTTAAAGACTTGGACAGGGTCTTTCTCCGGGCCACTTTGGATCCAAAGTAAGTTTGTCTTCACATCTCCAAGTCATTAGTGTGGCACCTGCACTTGACCTTTTGCTGCAAATCACCAGGATGGATCACAGGTAGTACTAATCAGGGTGACAGGTTTACATCATTGGATTTGCTGGTGTAGTACTCACAGGGGCAGTGTGACCTTATCTGGACAATGGCTAGGTCTCTAGTCAGAGAGTACATCTCACCATGATTTGGTGTGAACAGGCAACCAACACTGATAATTGCTGAATGTGTGCTAATCTACTTAGAACCACATGTCAGTCGTGCTGTGGTTAAATGGGCAGCTGACAAGTTTGAAACAGCAGCATTTGTCATCTATGAGCAGGTCAGTTACCACTAGACTCTCCAATGGCTTCCTTCCTTTGTGTACAATGCACTAGTAAGAGCTTTGAATTTGATGTTGGAAAGGCCCATGAGTTGGTCTCTATTATTTAAGATTGTGGTTTATCTGCACAATCTTTAGCTTTTGGTAGTGTATCCTATTGATGGAGGCTTGAAATGAAAACACTTTTTGCTAATAGTCTTACTAGAAGTAGTATTGTACTTGAACACATATGCACTCCCCTCAATGCTGTGATTGCACTTGTTACCTCCAGAAAAGTTTGACTTCATTTCATGAACTTGGCAGATTCATCCTGATGATGCATTTGGGCAGCAAATGTTGAGGAACCTTGAGGTATGGATCCTTCTGTCAGTTTTCCTTGACCTACTTGTTTGCAGATTTATTTGAGTTGACATTATCACTGCATGAGCAGTTTTAACAGCAACCATTTTTAAAGCCAAAGGACATAGTTACACTTATTATGTTTGTTTCCTCTCCATTCTTGATCCCCTGCTTGACTTGTGATCTTATTGAAACATCACTTAAAGACATGAGTGTTTACCAGAAACATACTAATGGAGTTGTCTGAAAACTATCATCCCAATCTACCAAAGTCATTTTGGTCTTAATTGATGGAATAATTTTCCACTTGATTTCATCCATGAAGCCAATGGTGGCAAGAATAATATTGAAAAAAATCCAAGTTGTGGATGGAAACAGTGGTGAATTGTACTAGACAATAATATGTTTAGTCTTGTGCATGAACCTTAAGGAACTTTGTGGAAATTAGCATTTGAGATGGGGAATTGTCATGCAGAATGGTCTTTCCCCTATGGTTATTTAACCACAGAATTAGGTGGAGGATTGGTACTTTGAGATCCCCAAAGATTTCATGGAATATTGCTGATCATACTAGCTGTTTCTTCCCTGATTTCTGTCAGCTATGCTTGGGTACTCAAATGTTGAAAGAGAATATCATGAATCTCATTTTTTTATTGTTTTACTGGAACAGAGCCGGGGCTGCCCTTTGTTGGGACTCCATGATACACCAACCCTTGAGTCAAAGGAGAAAAGATTCACAGAGCTTGGTTGGCAGGTCAGATTTTCAATGTTACTTGCCTCATGTGTTCCCTGCTTTCCCCACAATTGTTTGCTCCTCCCTGCAGTGTTGTATCATTGGTTTCGACAGAGACAACATATGGCTGGCTGGTTTGGAAACTCATAATATAGTGAAAATGTGCTCCAGGCTAACTTCAATTTCTCATGTATACTTCTGTAGAGGAGGGTCTGATTTGCTGACAAGGATATAATGCAGAATGCAGCTGCACTAGACATGGACTCAATTTATCATGAACAGATCAATCCCCTTGATCGAAGAAGGTAAGCTTTGCGACAGTGTTATAACTCTTTCCACTTAAGTTGTCTACAAGATAAGTGCTCTTTAAAATAAAGTCAGAAGATCCCACAGACAGGCCTGTATACAATATAGGTCAAAATGAACTCACTGTCATGCTGGTGTGAGCAATGAGTTGTTGTTTATCTCCTAAAGAAATGGATCAGGAGTTTTCAGATTTCTGTTTTCATGAGGACTATTATCGGTTCACCCTTTATTCTATTGAGGTTGACTTAAATCATAAGTGTGGAGAAGTTCCCAATGCTTGAGAAGAGATTTTGTTTTTTAGGATTGACAATGGACTTGTAGATCTTAGGTGGAACTGTCTTGTCCTGGGAAAATTTGACTTCATTTCTTTCTGGCCAATATCTTCAGCCCAAACAGCAATGGGTAAAATATTTATGTCTTGTATTGGCTTCTGTGGATGACTTGGTGTGCAGAATTGAGCAGCTTGAAATATTTGATGAGTTTGAGGAGTGGAATATCATGCAGGTATATTTACCTTTCCTATGCTACAGATGGGGGTACCCAAGAGTTTGGTAATGACCATGGTGACAAGATGAAGTCTGAGACATTGTGCTGGGCTTTTTGGTTGATCTGGCAGGAACATTATTGTGTTGCTTATGGAGTGAAGGACAAAAATGTGAGTGCTACCTGCTTGAAGATTTTCATTTTTGTGACAATCCTCAGTGTAGGTTGTGGAGTCAATAATATCATTGAGGTGCCAAATCGATATTATAATTGGGAGCTTTTCTCACTTGGGAATGGGGAAATATCATTCCTATGGTCTGGTGACTCAGGTTATGGTCTCAAGCCTCTGATTGGGTGCCTGGATTGTGCAGGATTTTTTTCTTAATTTTGGTTTCAACCTGAGAGAGCACTCTGGAAGCAGCCAAAGATCTATTGTACTATAATTATTGATCTCTCTCTTTTCAGTTTTTCCAGTTCTAAAAGTTCCATCAAGCAAGGGAAGCATTCTTGCATGAAGAGACAGACACCCATCAAATCAGGTAGATGTAGCATGTAGTGAAATCAAGTTCAGGGTGTTAACCTAACAGTATCACTGAGTCGATAATTCCTTGTCCTATGCACTCAAACCTCTCATGGGTATTCACTTCTGGACAGTTCAGTTGTCCATTAAATACCTTGAATCACTTGGTTCCAGTAGATGGGGATCATGTCTTTTATGTGAGGTTCAGTAGTTTGGGTGCTGGTTTTCCTGGTTCTGGATATACTGGGTTGAAGTTGCTTTCTGGAGGAAAATAGCAGGATCCTATTAGCTGCCTGATGAAATTCAGGAAAACCCCCACGGTCATTGTGGAGTTAACAATCTCTTGCAGCTTGTAGAAGTTTCTTATATCCTCTTGTTAATTTTGTGTGTTGCCTCCTATGTTAAGGCATTGTTATCATTCCTTGATAACCTTCATGTAGTGATGTGAGAACAGTTAGTCAAGTTGAAAATTTCTAAGGTTTGGTCACAATTTGGTTATGAAACTTGGGCTCCGTACTGCTCCACACTACTACTGATGATCAAATCATAGGAAAAGAAGTGGCCTACCCACAAATGAGATCATTTTCATCAATGAGACCTATGACATCATTGGGTATCTGATGAATTATGACAGGGCATCCAAATGAGATTACTATATTACTCATTACTCTTAAAAGTTTTTGAATGTCATGAACTACATTTAACCATAAATTGTCTCTTACATTATGACTTGCACTTTTTTCTACACTGTTTTTTGGTATTTTGAACTTGATTATATTATATTTTGGAACTATCTTATTATGTAGTTGTTTTAGGAAGATGTTTATGAGGAATGGTAGGTTATGGTGTTGAATGTTTTGGGAGTGAAAAGATATGTTTATGGAGTTTTTAAAAATTGTTTGCATTTGTGCTAAAGTAAAAATGAAATGGTTTGGGGTCATCCAAATGTGATATTTGTCCCATGTAGTATTGTGAGAATACCATATACAAATTGTCTACTTATTGCATGATATTTGCATGTGTATAAAAAGTGGTGAACATTTATAAGTTTGTTTAATAATTGAATTGTGTCTTCTGATAATGGCAATTTTGAATCACATCTTGTACAATGCAAACAAGGAGTGGGCATGCGTATTTTTACTAAAATTTTAATGATTGTCATTTGTCAATGCATGTTGAAAGCATATTTGTAAAATTTTACACGTGTTTCATATGATTGCATACTACATTGTTCATATCCTAAGGTTTGTAATTTTTCTACAATATTTGCATGTTGGTTTTTAAATGTTGGTTGTTTACCCATCTGTTAGGGTCAATAAAGATATTTTTGTTTGCTTTAATCAATTGAAGATCCTCATGCCAATATTCTATGATTATAATCTTTAGGGTCATTGTATAATTAGATATTTCAATCTTTTCATTGGTTTTGATGTGAAATAGGTTGGTTTGGCTATAGTTTTGTTGGATGTTGTATCATTTTTCTTCATATGTTGTCATTTTCAACAATCTTTTTTTGAATTTATGTTTATGTATGTCGTGGAAAAATATATGTTTCACAATTGTGAGTCCAATTAGGGAATGTAAATGTGATAATACTACATGTTAATTGGTATATAGTAGGGTGGTTTTTTCAAGTTTCTGATAAAGTGATTAAATTTTTCTCCTTGAGTTTTGAAACATGTGAAATAAAAAGTAGGGGTAAATGGTAATTGTTAGCAACTACATTTTGCATCACTCTAGATTCTTGTTCTATTCCATTAGTATAAATACCAAGTAAATACACTAACTAGAACAACTTAAATTGCTAGAGAATTATCATATTGCCATTGTCTATCTAATCAAATCAATTTACATGAATGTGATGAAATGTTTAGTCCTCCAATTTATTTATTTAGTAAACTCCAAATTACAAAATCTATCCTATCCTTTCCACCCACAACATAGCAACACTTTCCCCTCTCCTAACATACACAAATTCTCTCTCCCAAAAAGCCCCTTGTCAAATCTCCTTAGATTCCTTTAACTCTGCACTGACATGCCTTTTGGCAGTTCCAAGTAGTTATAATTGTCTACTAATCATATCATCACAAATTATTACTTACTATAGTCATCTCATCTTCCATTACTATTAACGTGTTGTGACTTGACTATGGTCATTTTGACTTTTATGACTAATGACTTGCCATGACTTGACAATTCCTAAAAACTTGTTGAGGCTTCATCAAGTCTTGTCCCTTTTTCTTAGTGCTACCCTACTAATATGCATGAACATTTCATTCCTTACATTATCCCCCTCTTAAGTGTTGTAATGTCCTCACACAACTGCATAACATCTTACAACATTTCCCTTACATTGCTACCTACTTCTAACTCATGTGACAACTTAATCTTGCATACATAATTACTTGTGTTGAAGTTAGGTAGTCCTTGATCTCATTGTCAAAAGACTCACCTCTTTCTTTAGTGTAGGTAATTTGTTGTCCTCAAAGGTATTTGTCAACTTGATGGATTTTCATTAGATGCAATAGGCATTGCTAGTAATGAGAAATCTTACCAATGCACAGTTGCTTGGATAGCTTCTCCTTCACATTGCACCAAAACAAATGTTTACATTCATCTCTGTAAAATTTCACAATTTTTCTTTCTAGATTTTGCACACCTTAAAATCATATCACCAATTTTAAATCCCATTTGATTTACACATACACCCAACATTGTGCAACCATGTCACCAAGAACAATCATTCAATGTTCCACCACATATTGCAATATTTTTGTACACCCAAGAACAATGTTTAGGAACTCACATCTTCTATTGTGAATATGTCAATTCCATGTATGGTCAGCATTTGCCATTCAATAGTGTAAAGCCAATCCTTTCTTTTCTTATTATAATTTCTACATGGTTAAAAATTGACAATATTTTCATCTAAATTAATTTGGTGAACCAATGCAAAATTCTAAACCAAAGAATTTTCTATTGCATCCACAATACAAAACCTAATACAAATGTTTATCAAGTAAATGCGGCCAAAACATGGTTATAAACATGAAGAGGTCCTTTGTATAAATAAATGATGATAAAAAAACTTTTGCCATTTTATTGGCATGTACTCACAACGTTTAGGGCAAAGTCTTGTCATATTTTTCTGTCCTACAAAAATAATCTTGTGCACCCATCTCCCACCTTATGAGTTTTGGTCAACCTCCCTTCCACAACTTTTAACAAATTGGAAATCCACAATCAAGAAAAATACAACAAAGTCCTAGTGTATTTGCAAGATAGTATGCAAGTGGTTTTTGCATGCTCACTTATCATCACCATCCACTGATCGGGGAGAAAAGATGAAACATTTGGAAGCCAAAACAAGAAGTCCATGCACCTTTGGCAAATGATGTAACTTTCCAACCACAACTCATGTTAATGCATGTATATTAAACTTGCATCACAACCATACAATTGAGTTGACCATAATCATGTCCATGTTATAAACCTTAACTTCAATGATTGTGCATAAATGGATTTGTTTCTTGTGAAATGTAATATAGTATGCCAATGGTTTAACCAAAATTTCACCATGACCCAAATTATGTAACAAAAGAAAATCATGTGGTTCAACTTCATGAGGTAACATTTAACAATTGAATAAACTTTTTTAGGTAGTGGAGTTTAGGCAATGTGGTTACAACATGTCAAAATGACCATCCAAGTCATACCACAATACACCTCGTTCCCATCCTCAATACACCCACTTTGGCAACAAGTATGTGACTGCAACCTTCATGAACCTCTCCCCGCCATATATTCCACTCAAACAATCACAAATGAAATGAATTTGTTTCATGTGACCCATAAATCAAAATCCCCAAATTTTACGATATGCAACAAGAGTTCACAAAACCAAATTATTAAGGGGAGATAGGGTTTAGGGTGAAAGTATGAGTGGGTGGACCCACTAGGAACACCTTCAAAGGACAATCAAGGAACAAAATAAATATATTCCTAGGCCCATTTTTGAAAATGTTTTCATAATTATAGTTTTTTTTATCACATTTTTTTATTTCATGCTAAAGTATATGGCTTGAAGTTTCCATTACAATAAAAAAAAAGGTGGAAATTGTTACAAATTTGTATTCCTTATTGATATGGCCCCAAATCAATAATTAAATTCTTAAAATTTGGAAATTCATAACTAAAGTATACTTATTCTAATAATTACCCAATAAAAATATCAAATATAATACCATTAAAGTACCTTAGAAAATTATATCCACAAAAAAAAATCCCAAACAATGTTTGAAAAATGTTCCTAACCAAAAAGTTCAAGGAACATAACCATTATTACCTTCTTAAATTTTTTTATGAATGTAATGAATAGGAACAAAAAAATACAAAATATTTTTTGCATTGTTGAAGTTTCAGAATCTATACAACCTAATAATGTATTCAACACAAAAAATTACTAAAAACCATTCTTTATGTGTTTCCTATGTATTTCCAAAGTTTGATGGGTCTTGAAAAATTAAGGTGTGATGTTCCTTGTGGTACCACTAAATCATAGTTTCACCCTTTAGTTTTAAAACTAACCCAAATTACTTGTTGATGTTTGCACATACATGTAAGAAGAGTTCGGATTTGGTTGAACCAGAAGGACCAACCAATTTTACCACGTCTTTAGGCTTGAATGTCACACTCTACAAGGGTGCTATCAAAGGAATGGTGAACCTATAGTTTTCTTGGGAACATCCAAGCAACACAGAGGCAACATATTTGTGACCTCGCACTCATTCCATTATCTTCCCCTCCAAAACATACAATGGTTTGTGTGTATGGGTTTAAGGTTTAAGGATTCCCTTTGAAAAAATATATTCATAGCCTTGAACTCAAAACTAAGACAACAAGCCTTTGAATGTTGACCATTTTGAACAAACCTCTATAATTAAAAAAGTATTATAAAAGGGCGTGGTTAAAAAATTAGGGGATTAATTTGCAATTATAAGATGATGTGTGGAAATTTTGGTCTACCAATTTAGGCAATGATAATAATCTAGGTATTTAATATGTTATCATCTTTATTTTGTTATAATTGAAAATAATATGTGTGTGTTAAAATAGTGTGTGTAGATTGTTTAATTAAAACCTGCAGTTCTAAAAATGTTACAACTCTTTAAACAACCATTGTATTGATAGGTCTACAATTATATCATGTGGAACCCAATTTGAAGGTGGTGTCATTCAATGTAATAGTAACGAGGACCTTCCACAAAAACAAAAAAACATAAATAGATTCAAATTTCAAGCCAAAATTGTTAGAAAAATTAATGTTCAAAACATGGAGAGTGCCTAACACTTATTGCCTTTTAGAAATTAGTTAACTAGTTTGACATCACCCCCAAAGTAATGGGGATAGTAGAATTACCTACAATGATACCTCCAAAAGTTATTTGGTTGCCCTATTAGCTAAATTAACCCTTGAGTGAAAATGTAACCTCCTTTCATAATTAGTTTTGTTTTAAGGTCATTCAAAAGATTCGAAGCTAATGCATAAGGAAGATTCAAATCCCAAGTTCATTTCAATATATGCATAATATTATGCCTTTATTGCCCTACCAGCTAAACTAATTAGTACTAAATGCAAGGCTACCTTACTAACTAAACTAACACATATGCAAAAAATAACAATATTCACAACTCTTTCACAGTGCTTCTTGTTTTCCTTTTCTTCAACGGGAACACCAAAACTTAATGTCCATAAACCTTTCATAGTGCTTCTTGTTTTGCTCTTGTTCACTAGAAAGTCCAAAACCCAGTGTCCATAAATCTTTCATAATGCTTTTTGTTTTACTCTTGTTTAGTTTTAAAACCAAAACCCAATGTTTATAGAAGGTTTAGAACTCAATTCTATTTCAATTGATGCATAATAGAATGGTTTTGAATCAAAGGAATCCATGTTAGTTTGTTATTCAATTTTAGAGCAAACTTCAATGTCATTTGAAAATTATCCTTCAAAGTTGTTTGAAAATTGTCCTATGCTATGTTCAATGTGCACCATCTTGCCCAAAAAAATGTGAAGGATAAATGTTTAGTAAAGAGAAAGTAAACAAGAAGAGAAAATATTGAAAGATGTTAAACAAATTTGACTTTAGGAATTACAAACAACTTTCAGCCATATCCTTGTGTTTATTTAAATTTTTTTTGATAAAATTGAAATGTGCAAAAAAAGTTCAATTTGAAAATTCACACGTTGATTACTTATGACATTGTTCATATGTTCATCTTTGGAGTATAAAATCATGATGATATGGTTTGTTACTCCCTACAATTAGTTTAGTTGTTCTTCTATTTTGAAATCACAATGACCTCGATTGCTCCTTGCAAATACTTCAACTATTTTTTATGTTTCACATTGAATGTTTTTAGCGATATTAATTGCGTCGTGAATCCTCTGTAAATTTGGGTGTTGTGAAAACGATATGTTGACAAACTTATTTTCTTTTGCTTTGTTTTTCTTTCACTAAGAATTTGCAAAATGATTTTAGTTTGTTGAAAGAACGCGAAGTTAAATAATGTCACATAGTGAAATAATTCATCAAGATTGTGTTTTCTGGACATAACAATCACCCTTCGAGAATGGTCCACATAACATAACGATCAACCTTAAGGCTAACAAAATGGTTTCTATAGTAGAATGGTGCAGACAATAGAACAATGCACATAACAAAATGGTCACCATAACAGAACAATCAACATAGTAGAACGGTCAAAAAATAAATAAATTTAACCCATAACAAAGGAGTCAACATAACATAAAAATGTATATAGTAGAACGATTCTATATAACAAAACAATCCACATATCACAACATTGTACATAGTAAAACGATATACATAACATAATGATGAAACCAATTTTTCAATTCACTACTATGGATGATGTCTAATGTGGACCCTTTTTTGTAACTACATATAAAAGTAGAGATTGGGCTAGAATGACCCATCACCCACCAATGCACTAGTTGGTCATTTTGCCCATGGAATGGCTACATTTTTCATCCAACTTCAATCAATCAACTTTTTCCAACCCCAAGGTTGTTTTTTCTCAACCTTAACCTCCATACTACATTCCCACCCCGATTACCCTACTCGCCTAATTACTTTACTAACCCACACATCTTGGCCCTACCTAACAACTAACTTTTGTTTCTTCTTGGTTAAACCTTTTTGCTTCTTAACAAAACTTCCATTTTTTAACAAAACCCAAATATTATTTTGAATTGGGAAAACATGCAGATTTAAAGATATTACATTGTCGATTAATACAATAGTGGAAATTTCAAAACCTAAATGCAAGTATTGCATAGTCGATCAAAAAACCATTAAAGAATTTGAAAACACAATGTGGGTAAAAGTGGCAAAATGCAATTTAATGATTATGGATGTAGGTATGGCATGGTCACTATGCCAAAACATGAAAAATATGACTACATAAACAACTTGTCATGTAGTCATAAACCACATATATGATTGGCCATGATTACATGATTGTTAGTCCATATGGCCTCGTGGTATTTACCACTAGTCGCAAAAAATGGCATAGTCATAAATGCCATTTGCGACCATGTCTTCCATGACTATAAAACATCTTCAATGGCCAAATTTTAATTTATTTTGATTAATGTTTTGTTGCCATGTGGTAACCTATAATGAATTCAAAAAATTATCAACCATTTATGAGTTGACACATGGCAATCTAAGATAATGAAATTGTTTTTCTTACCCAATTATATGATGCCACATGGTAGTTAACTTTTAGTCAAATAATGATACTTGGGACCTAGCCTAGGCCACCTATTAGGCTAGGAGCCCTATGCTAAGCACCTTAGGCTAGGCACACTAGGCTAGGTGAGCTAGCCTACATGTTAGGCTAAACTAAGCAACCTAACCTAGGTTAAAAAACAACCTAGGCTATATGCTAACCACCTAACCCCTTCTCCTAGGAAAGCTACCCCATTAATATTCCTCTAAGAACTTAGGAAGCACATAGGATGAAGGTAAGAGGATTTCAACCCCTAACTTCCACTTTGAGGGACTACTTAGGCTAAACTAGGTTATTTAAGTTTAATTTAAGCTAAAGTAGATTATATTAGGCTAAACTTGGCAATACTAAATTATATTTGGCTAAATTAGACTATATTAGGCTGTACTTGGCAAAAGTAGGTTATTTTGATTAAACTTAGCTATACTTGGTTAAAGTAAACTATATTAAATTAAACTTGACAAAAGTAGGTTATTTTAGTTAAACTTGGCTATATTTGATAATATTATGCTAAACTTGGTTATACTACATTATATTTCATCAAACTAGGTTAAATTTTGCAAAAATAGGTTATTAATGTTAAATTTAATTATATTTGGTTAAACTAGGCTATATTTGGTTATTAGGCTTAACTTGGCTATGTTAGGTTAAACTTGGTTATACTAAATTATATTTGGCTAAACTCAACTATACTTGGCTATATTTGAATATATTAGACTAAACTTGGTTATATTAAACTATACTTGGCTAAACTAGGTTATATTAGGCTAAATTTTGCAAAAGTAAAGTATTTATGTTAAGTTTGGCTATACTTGGATAAACTAGGCTATATTTGGCTATATTAGGTTAAACTTGGTTATATTAAACTATATTTGATTATATATGGCTAAATTTGGCAAAAGTAAGTTACTTAAGTGAAACATGGCTAAATTCAACTATACTTGGCTATACTTGAATATATTAGGTTAAACTTGGTTATACTAAATTATACTTAGTTAAACTAAATTATACTAGGTTAAACTTGATAAAAGTAAATTATTTAGGTTATACTTGGTTAAACTTGCTTATATTTGGTTAAACAAGGCTATATTTGGCTGTATTATGTTAAATTTAACAATTGTAGGGCATTTAATTAAAATTAGTTAAAATAAATTATATTTGGCTATACTGGGTTATATTAAGCTACACTTGGCTATACTAAACTATAATTGACTAAATTGGGCTTACAAGGCCAAATTTGGCAAAAGTAGGTTAGTTAGGTTAAACTTGGCTATACTTGGCTAAACTAAGCTATAATTCAATATATTAAATTAAAGTTGGCTATACTAAACTATATTTGGCTAAAGTACGCTATATTACATTAAACTTGGCAAAAGTAAGGTATTTAGGTTAAACTTGGTAAAACTAAGTTATATTTGGCTATACTTAATTTTATTTGGTTAAATTAAGTTATACAATGTTTGTACTTGGCAAAAGTAATTTATTTAAATTATACTTGGCTATATTTGGCTAAACTAAGATTTAGTTATTATATTAGGCTAAACTTGGCAAAGTAAGGTATCTAAATTAAACTTGGCTAAACTAAATAAATTGACTATACCTAGCTATATTAAGTCAAATATGGTTAAATTAAACTATATTTTGTTAAATTAAACTATACTAAAATAAACTTAGGAAAAGTAGGTAATTTAGGTTAAATTAGGTTATATTTGGTTGTATTAAATTACATTTGGTAAAATTAGGCTATATTTGGGTAAAGTACATTATTTATGGTATGTTTGGTTATACCAAGCTAAATTTGGTAAAAGTAATTTATTTAGGTTAAACTTGGTTAAATTAGGCTAAATTGACTCAAATATGTTATGGTTGTACTAAGCCAAATTTGGAAAAATTAGGTTATTTAGGTTAAACTTGGTCATACTAGGCTATACTTGGATAAATTAGGCCATACCAAACTATAATAGGCAAAACTTGGCAAAAATATTTGTTATTTAAATTAAACTTGGTTATGTTATGTTAAACTTGGCAAAAGTAGGTTATTTGGATTTAACTTGGTTATATTAGGCTAAACTTGGTTAAACTGAATTAAAATAGGTTATTTAAGTTAAACTTGTTTATATTAAGTTAAAATTGGCAAAATGTAATTAAACTTGGGCACATTAAATTATATTTGGTTAAATTATGTTATTTGAAATAAATCGGGTTAAATTTGGCAAATTTTGATAAAATTAAGATATTTAAGCAAAAATTGAAAAAATTAAATTATTTAGGTAAAATTTGGATATTGAAACAAAGCTAGTCAAAATTTGGTTTAATTTTGTGAATTTAATATATTTAAGCTAAAATACGTTAATTTAATATATTTTGGTTAAATTTGGTTGGATTGGATTACCTTTAAAAATTTAGGGCAATATTAAGTTATTTGTTAAATTAAGGTAAAAATATATACATAGATTAAATGAGGCTACTTAAACTAAATTTATAACTAGATTTAATGGAAGTTAATATCAAAAGTTAAATTGAGGATGTTAAACTTAAAGGTTTAAATTAAATAAAATTAAATAAAAAAGTTATAGTAGGTTAAACCAAAGTCAAACCTAGGTTAAATGTAGGCCAATTTGTATTAAACTTAGTTACATTTTTATATTTATTTAATTTTTCTATAGTTGGTCAAATAATGTCAACTACATTCAACATGACCATTAATTGTGTAGTTGTAATTTATAATCATATAATTACCTATGGTCATATTTATAATCATGTAGTGCTATAATGGTTATAGTCAAAATAATGATAGTGATTGAAATCCAAATATGACTACATGACTATATTTGGACAATAGTCGCAAGTTGTTCTAATTGTGAAAACCATGTTTTGGCATAATGGGTTGACCAAAAAAACCAATGAAAAATGTGGGAATGTGATGTAAGGCAACAACATTGCAAAATGCAATTTAATAGTTATGGATGTGAGTATTGTTTAGTTGGCAAAAAAAATTGATGAAAATTTTGGGAGGTTGATGTGGGTAATGAAGGGCGAAAACACTAGGTAAACTTGAAATTCAAAAACACATTATGTTGTTGGTTGGAATCAACCTTTAGTTTCCATGTACATAAAAGTTGCATGCAAAAAACATTAAACTTTATGAATTATGTTTTTAAAAAATAAATAAACAAGATCTATCACTTTGTGTCAATCATAAATTGCAATTGTTTCAATCACCTTTGTAACATGGTGGCATACATGTGTTAAATGTGTCAATGTTAGATGTGAAGATAAATTATCCAAACCCTTTTCTTATTCCAACACACGTGAAAGATAAAAGACAAAACAACAACAAAATAAAGGAATGAAAGTAAGGATAAAAATAAGAAGAAACATCAAGAATAAAAAGGAAGAAATAATGTAAACTCATTGTTAATGCAAAGTTTTTATTATTGCAAGGGCTCATCGAGAACAATTTTTAAAATAAAATCTTAAACCTAAAAAAACGTTGATACAAAAGTTTATTGTAAAATAATTCCATTTTGCAAGTTTAAAAAAATCGAACAAAATGTTTATTAAGAAGTTTTTGCATTTTCCAAATGTTAAATTTTATTTTTTTTGAAGGAATGTGTCACGAATGTTAATGTTATGGAGTTCATTCATTGGAATGTTCATTCATGTACTTAATTTTTAGCTTAGTTTGAATTCACCTTAATTAATTTTTAATTAAATTTTAGTTCATTTCCAATTGATTCTTAATTCATTTTTAAATATCATAATTAAGTTATAGTTAAATTTAAATTAGCTTCCAATTAATTATTGGTCAACTTCAAATTAAGTTTTAATTAATTCATAGTTAACTTTTAGTTAAGTTCTAATTAAATTTTAGTCAATTTTTAATTAATTATAACTAAATCCCAATTAAATTTCAGTTATTCATAGTTATGAAGGTTTTTAAGAAATAATTTTTTTACTTGATGCATACATAGAAGCCTCCTTAGAAGCTTCTTTGAACTAGGTCCCCAAAAGGATATAAATAGAAGTAAGACCTTTCATTTCCTTCAGTTTATTCAACACCGGTTTTAAACACAATCTTGCACCATAACCTTGTCATGTTCTTTTCATGTTCATGTTTGCATATGTTAACATAATAAAAAATTGTTTTCACATTTGTCTTACACATTTTGTGTTTTTGTTATGAGTTCTTGTGTTCTTGTTTTTGAATCACATAACCATGTTTTGTTCCTTGTTTAAAAGTTAGACTTTAACTTTTCCTTTAGCTTTTGTTCTCATGGATCTTCATGTCCTTGACAAAATGTTAGTCCATAAATTATCCCTAACGTATTTTTTTATCATGTATTGTAAAATTTTGTAAGCCTTGAACATGAACATTGTTCCACATCATGTTTGGAACTTGACTTCGTATTTTAGGAAACAATATGTTGCATTTCCTTCTCCTGCATTGTAACCAAAATAATATATTTTTAAAACTGCGTAAATAAAACAAATCGTATAGTCATTGATAATTACAAATAAATACAAATTATCATTTGGTAACCTAAAAATGAACCAAATGTCATCATCATCTTTGCCTTTATGATTATTTACACCATAATTTTTGGTCGCAACATAATTAGTGAACGAAGAACCTCCACCTAACAACCTTCATCATTCGCAATAAATCAATTGGATTCGTTTTTTATCCAAAGATTTCATAACGTTAGGGAATTTGTTTTTGATTCCCCCCCCCCTTTCAGAACTGTCATAGAAAAGCACACAATTAAAAGCATATGATTGCAAACAACCTTAGGTAAACTTGAGTTGGAGAGTCATATGATGGGTAACCATCTTGCACGGTTCAGAAAACATTTTATTATATCGTAAGAGTGCACAAGAAAACTATGGCTTTTCGATGGAATTTTCGACTCTATGTATTCAGTATTACTCATCTATTTGTGTACAAAGCAATGTAGAAGAAATAATTCCAATTTGTTCAATAGTTAGTATATTTCCATTAGCCAGTTGGTGGGAGCGAGAAGTGTGGGATATGGTTAGTGTTCATTTTTCCAACCACCCCGATTTACGCTCCATATTAACATATTATGGTTTTGAGAGTCATCCATTACAAAAAGACTTTCTTTTAAGTGGATATGTGGACGTACGTTATGATGATTCAGAGAAACGTGTGGTTTCTGAACCTATAGAGATGATTCAAGAATTTCACTATTTTGATTTTGCTAGTCCTTGGGAACAAATGTCGCATAGTGACAAATCAAATAAAAAGTAAGCAAAAATTGCTTACAACCATCTTGAAAATATGTAATTTCGAAGTATAGTAATTGCATGCTTAGCTTAGTTTTACGACATGCCAAATAATTTGCTTTGCTTGTTCAAACCAAATTTAGTCTTTTCAAGCCGAAACAACAAGAATATTGACCTTTTGTGAAGACTCTACGTTTTGGTGATGGGAGTGAAAATAAAGCTTTTGTTACTTTATTGGCTTGATGAAGAGGGAAAAAGTAAAGAAAATAAAATAAAGAAAATGTGCCAATCCCCCCAAATATTTTGGCTATGCCCTAAAAGAGTATTTATTTTTCGTATCTTTTCTTCCCTCTTTGCTTTATTGGCTTTAAAAAACTTGGTCAAATCCCTGTCCCAATTTATCATCTTCAATCATAAATTGGGCACAATTTGAAGGTTCAGATTGTGGAATTATTTAATTTATTGGTAGGAGGTTTGATTATTTTATGAACAAATTGATAGGAAATAAATTGGCTGGAGTGGAACTATCTACATTATTATAACAAAAAATAACCAATTACTACACTAAATTGCAAGTAGATGAGATCAGTCAAGTGGTCTTAGTTGGAGATGGAATTGCACATGTTTATGGATTAAACAAGATTCAAGCTAGGGAAATGGTTGAATTTGCTAGCAATGTGAAAGGAATGGCTTTAAATTTAAAAAATGAGAATGTAGGAATTGTTATATTTGGTAGTGATATCACCATCAAAAAAGGAGATATTGTCAAACACACTGGATCTATTGTGGATGTTCATGTAGGAAAGCCCTTGCTAGGTCATGTGGTTGATGTGTTAGGAGTACCTATTGATGGAAAAGGTGCTTTAAGCGCTACAAAACAAAGACGTGTAGAAGTTAAAGCCCCTGGGATTATTGCACGTAAATTTGTGCACGAACCCATGCAAATAGGATTGAAAGCAATAGATAGCCTGGTTCCTATAGGTTGTGGTCAACGAAAATTTATAATAAGAGACAAACAAACTGGAAAGACTATTATAGCTATTGATACCATATTAAACCAAAAGCAAATCAATGCGCATGGCACCTCAAATAGTGAAAAATTGTATTGTGTGTATATAACAATCAGAAAAAACGTTCAACTATGGCACAATTGGTTAAGATTCTTTCAAAAGTGGGTGCTTTAGAATATCACATTATTGTAATAACCACTGCTTCAGATCTTGCTCCTTTGCAATTTTTGGCACCATATTCAGGTTGTGTTATGGGAGAATATTTTGAAGATAATGGAATGCACACATTAATTATTTATGATGACTTAAGTAAGCAATCAGTGGCATATGGTCAAATGTCATTATTGTTATGTCGACCACCAGGTTGTGAGGCATTCCTAGGAGATGTGTTCTATTTACATTTTTGTTTATTAGAAAGAACCGCTAAAATGTCATACCAGATTGGTGTAGGTAGCTTGACTGCATTACCCGTAATTGAAACACAAAGCTGGAGACATGTCTGCTTATATTCCTATTAATGTTATTTCCATTACAGATGGACAAATCTTTTTGGAAATAGAACTTTTATATCATGGAATTTGATTCGCTATTAATGTATGATTATTTGTAAGTCATGTGAGCGGGGTGAGATCTACATGGGATCACTGGAGTTGGAAAGTTTTGCATAGGATCCCTTAGCGTGTAATCTACTTTATTCGATTAGAATTGAGTTGAAAGCAGATGAGTCATAAACTAACTATCGGAAGTTTAGGAGAACGAATCTTGATGATGGTCGCCCCGCTCTCAGAGGGAAGACACCTAGGATTACACCTATGTGAATTTGGGATATGTGCCGTCTATAGCATGAGTACTTCTACTACACTGGAAGGAAAAGGGGAACCCTACATTGGAAAATACACAAACTCCATAGCAATAAACATGTCAACCAAGGCCCTACAAATCGTTGAATATTAGAGGGAACTTTTACTGGAAATCGTAGCTTGTCTATGGGGAAAGGCTGAGATTTATATGGTCCTAGTAAAACCACCACAAGAACTTACGAAGGAAACTTTGTTGGTTCGACAATGGATAGAACTGAAAATAAAAAAAGTCCTGCTTCTCTTGTCCAAGTTAAGACTGCGGCCAATTAGATTTGAAAATTGAAACCTAATGTCGAAAAAAATCTCAAAAGATCACCAACATAATAGTTGACCCACATGCATTCATAACAGCGTACAAACATATCAAATCCAAATTCAAAAACATGACCCAAAGAGGAGATGACGAACGGAAGACCTTCCTTGGGGGGGAATAATTGTTCATTTTTGTGATAAACTTCATTTGCTTTTGCATCCATTGTGGTGTTTCAATAAACATACCTAAAACATGACAAACTTAATGAATATGTTCAAATATGTATATCAATCAAAATAAATGTGTGGACCTAATTATTCCAACTAAATATAATCAAAATATGTACATTAATCAAAATAAATGTGTGGAACTAACCTTCCATAAGCTTGTGAACCTTTTTTATACAAGTTTTTTTACCCTCCAAACGTGGTCATTCATGAGTTATTTATAGTGGTTCCTCTAGAACATGGATTGACATTTTTTTCAAGCCATTCAACATCTTCATATAAACTTTCCAAATCTTGTGGGGAAAAACATCATGTAAAAAAATCGCAATAGTGGTGCACATGTTTTTTTTTTCAACAAACATTGTGAGTGACGCAACCCTAACATCAGGCTCGTAACTAAATGTAAAGTGCAAGGGCCCAAGAGGCCACAAGAGTGTGTTTGGGTGTGAAACACACTTTCACAAATGGGAGAGAGTGCAAAAGAGAGAGTCCAATGACTCCTAAGTGCATTCCCATTTTGGGAATTACACTTGTGCAGGAGTCCCAAGTGTTTAAAACCTTAGTTGAAAAAACAAAATAAACACCAAATTGGGCCCCCAATATACCATTGGAAAGGCCTTGAAGTGCAAATATCTAAAACGCCCTCTCATTGTTCATTTAGACTTGAAATGCATGAATTATGATCAAAAGAAAGGTTGGGAGTCAAATTGAGAACTTGATTTTTGACCATTAATCCCCTTATATTAGGGCTCAAATGATTTCTGATTGAAATGTGTAATACATGATTAGAAAGAAAATTTTGAAATATTTAAGATATTGCCTTCGTATGCTCCAAACAAGTTTTTTCTTAGGAAGATATGAACGTCCAAAGCTTCAAAACAATAAAAGTCCCAATTTTGGGACTCTTGAAAAAAAATGCCATTTGGATGTAACCCTCGTGGAAAGTCATAAAGTATAATATAGGGAGGGGAGTGGTGGCTCTTCCCAAAGGTTGTAGGTCGTGTAAAGCTTGTGCTTAAAGTTGCCCCTATTAAATTCACCGCACCACTTGCATTCAACTTGCACTAATTGCCTTCTTTTCTTCGTTATGCAAGTTGATTTCATCTTGAACTATTGCTTGTGAGTTCATCCTAGTCCCATCCCAAAGCTCCAACATGCCTTCCTACCCTTGAAATGTTGCAAGTTAGGGAGTGTGCCCCAACTCTTTTCTTTTTCCATTGTTTCACTTTAGGACTCACATTTGGATCTTTTGAAAAGTTTGGGGGCTTGTCAATTTGTGCCAAGGTCAAAAATGTTTCTAGTTGAAACTCCACCCTTGTTTAATTTCTTCATATATCATGCTTTTGTGATCATGTATAAGCTACATTGGCATTGGGGAGTGCCATCAAAAAGTCCATGTTCCATCTTGGGAAATTGCAAGGTTGTAAGTTCTTGATATACCTATAGCATGGCAAGCCATTTTAAATCTAGAAGATGACACACATATGGAGCCAAAGGAGAAACCATTGTTGAATCAATTAGTATTGGTGACAATGTGGCTATCCCATGTGACAACGATGTTGGAAAAGTTTTATGGCTATTGTTTTGTGATAAAGCGAAACATATTGTGAAAGACAATTTCGTCGATTCCTATGGGAACACATACTATGAAGGTGATGAGGTTATTCAAAATTACTATTATGATTTACTTCACCCTAGGAACAAAACTTATTTTTTCAATGATGATGTTGAACCTGCATATATTTATTCACATTTGATGTGTGCATCAAAGTTTGGAATTCCTCCTACTTCACACAATGTTGATTAGAAGCAATTATCCAACATTTGAATTGCCTATTGGCACGCTTCAATTGATTGAAGAAACATTTGAAGATTTGAAGTAATTACATGGTGGTTTAGTATGAGTGGTTGGGTATTATGTTTTGCCACTATTAATATTTTGTGCCATTTTGGTGTATGACAAAGATGAAATTACATTAATAATATATGTTTCCCAAGAGTCCAATGAAACACATGTTCTTTTTTGGATATAAAAATAAACTCTTATGTGGAGACTTTTCAGTTTTATTACACATACGTTGCAGCACATATTTTAAATGTGATGAAAGTCCTTGGTTTAACATTGTTCAGGTCATTTTTTAATTAGGTGGAATCCTATTCTCACAATATAAATGCACCATTTTGCATAATAAGTGGTAGATTTAGCATGTTGAATGAGTAGCTTAATATTAAAATCTAGACTTTAGCGCTACCTTTGAGCAATTTTGTATTTAGGTACATTCCTTTTTTCACCATTTTTTGTAGGGTTTAACATGTTGACTATGTACCTTAGCATTAAAGACCCTAGTTTATAACTATTCAAGTCACTTTGTAAGTAGGTAGAGTCCTTTTTTCACCAATTATACAATCCATCACTATAAGTGTTGGATTTAACATCTTGAATATATAGTCTATCATTAAAATCTCAGTTTGTATTTTTGACTATATTGATGAACTATTTTTTGCAATTTATGTAATTTAGGTTGATTTAGTAAACTTTGCATAGAATGATGTCTTGGATTTTTATCGTGTCAATTGACAACTTTTCAATTTTGTAATTTAGGTTCATTTATTGGTATAAAGTAAATTTGCATAGAATGATGTCTCATATTTTTGATTGTGTCAATTAACTATTTTCAATTATGTAATTTAGGTTGATTTAGTGTTATGAAGTAAACTTTGCATAAATTGATGTCTTGAATTTCTAGCTATGTCAATTACCTACTTTTCAATTTATGTAATTTAAGTTGATTTATTGGTATGAAGTAAACTTTGCATAAAATGATGTTTTTGATTTCTAACTATGTCAATTACCTAATTTTCAATTTATATAATTTAGGTTGATTTATTGTTATCAAATAAATTTTGCATAGAATGATGTCTTGGATTTTTAATTGTGTCAATTGACTATTTTTCAATTTTGTAATTTAGGTTGATTTATAGGTATGAAGTAACTTTGCATAGATTGATGTCTTAGATGTTTGGTTGTGTCAATTACCTACTTTTCAATTTTGTAATTCAGGTTGATTTATTAATATGAAGTAACTTTTCATAGAATGATATCTTGGATTTCTAACTATGTCAATTAACTATTTATTAATTTTGTAATTTAGGTTCCTTTATTGGTATGAAGTAAACTTTGCATAGAATGATGTTTGGGATTTTTGAATATGTCAATTACCTACTTGTTAATTTATGTAATTTAGGTTGATTTATTGATATGAAGTAAACTTTGCATAAAAGATGTATCGAATTTCTGACTGTGTCAATTGACTACTTTTCAATTTTGTAATTAAATTGATTTATTGGTATGAAATAACTTTGCATAAAATGATGTTTCGGATTTCTAATTGTGTCAATTACCTACTTTTCAACTTATGTAATTTAGGTTGATTTAGTGTTATGAAGTAAACTTTGCATAAATTGATGTCTTGACTTTCTAACTATGTCAATTACCTACTTTTCAATGTATGTAATTTAGGTTGATTTATTGGTATGAAGTAAATTTTGCATAGAATGATGTCTCGGATTTCTAACTATGTCAATTACCTACTTTTCAATTTAGGTTGATTTATTGTTATAAAGTAAACTTTGTATAACATGATGTCTTTATTTTTTACTATATTAATGGATTTTCAATGTTTGCAATATGTTAATGTTATCATAATGGAGTAAACTTTGCATATAATGATGTCTTTTATTTGTAATTTGTCAATGTTAATGTATTTCCATATTTCTTCTTGCTATAGTTTGATAATATCAAATATAGTGCTAAGCTACAAATGAACATGCTAAATCCAACATTCTAAGTGCTAAATGGTAGAATAAAGTGGGGTAGAAGGTCTCTATCGAATGATAAAATGATTTAAATAATGTTAAACTAAGGACTTTAGTGCTTAGGTAGGCACTTTGAGTGCTAGATTTTATATTAACATGGTTGAAAAAAACACTATTTATCTTATTAGAAAATGACTTGAAAATAGTCCTAACTAAGAATTGTAGTGTTAAACTATAAATGAACATGCTAAATCCGGCATTCTAAGTGCCAAATGGTAGAATAAAGTGGGGAAAAAAGGATTCTATCTAATGACAAAATGACTTAAATAATGTTAAATTAAGGAATTTAATGCTTAGCTAGGCACTTAGAGTGCAAGATTTTATATTAACATGGTTGAAAAAAGGACTATACCTTGTTAGAAAATGACTTGAAAGTGGTCTTAAACTAAGGATTGTAGTGTTAAACTATAAATCAACATGCTAAATCCAACATTCTAAGTGTTAAATGGTAGAGAATAAAGTGGGGGAAAAGGACTTTATCTAATGAGAAAATGACTTAAAATAGTGTTAAACTAAATACTTTAGTGCTTAGTTAAGCATTTAGAGTGCTAGATTTTATATTAAAGTGGTAGAAAAAGGATTATAACCAATTACAAAATGACTTGAATGTAGTCCTAAACTAAGGATTTTAAAGTTGAGTTACATTCTTCATGTTCAATCCAACATTTATAATGCAAACTGCACATAAGTGGCGAATGAATGATTTCACTTAAATACATAATGATTTAAACAACGTGAAACCAAGGACTTGAATGGTAAGCAACACACTCAAACATACTTGAAAACAAATCATGGTATTTTTTAATGTATAAGGAACATTTCATAAAAACCATGAATCATGGGTGTTACAATTAGGTCAAAGCCTTACTCTAATTTTTTTTACTTGTGCTATTGACAAACCACAATAGATAATGAAACAAGGTACAAGTCGTGATGCAAGTTGGAAATCATGAGTCACATTTAAGATATGTGCTCGATTTGGTATGTGCAACAAAAAATGTGGGCGCATAGGTTCATCTTTAGATTTGTACCTACACAATAAACATGTTCTTCTATAAAACTAAAGCATTAACATTAGTTCATAGATTACATTCTATTAAAGCTACTTGATCAAATTTTCCCACTAAAACGGGTTTGCAAAGATCTTGCAAGAGTGGCACGTAGCTTGCATTTTTTTTTCTATCTTTGGTTTTTTCTTACACCTTTCCCAAATTTTTTGGTATGTAATGTGACAATGGATCATCCTCATCATTTGATTCCATTTCCCATCTTAGAGCTATTATATTCATTTTTTTGGATGGTTTTATATTATCCTCAAGTGGGATGGGGGGCTTCATTTGCTTGGTTTTTCTAGGGCTTTTATCTTTAGTTGTGGCACCCTTGCATGCTTCTAGTGCCTTTTCCTTGTCCTTGTTTAAGGTGCCCTTGAATATTTCTATTGCCTTGTCCTTGTTTGGGGTGCCCTTGGTTGCTTCTCTTAGTGCCTTGTCTTTGCTTGGGGTGCCTTTAATTGATGTTGTTGCCTTCTCCTTGCTTTGGGTGGCCTTGGTTGCTTCTATTGCCTTCTCCTCGCTTCGGGTTCCCTTGCTTGCTTCTAATGCTTTGTATTTGCTTAGAGAGTCCAATGAAGCTTCGACCACTATGTTCTTACTTGGGGTGCCTTTGCTTACTTTTGGGGCTACCATAGTTAGGGTGTCCTTGTTTGTTGTTGGTGCTTTGTTGTTGCTTGGGGTATTAGCAGCTAAACAATGTATCACACATGAGGGCCCGTTACATCTTGTGGTTGATACCACACATGAGTGATCAAAATAAAAAAATCAACCACAAATTGTTTAGAGTATTCTACAAAATTCAAATAAATACAAGGCAATGTACCTTCAACATCCATTGTCATTGTGGATGGGGCATTTGTAGGTGCCTTTACATTAGTGGATAATAGGTTTGTAACTTTGGATGGGCTCTTATGTTGTGTGTTTTTCAATTCTATATCAACAAGTCCCCACAATTTAACTAATCAATGATTTCTAGAACTCCAATGCGATTTGTCCATCACACAATTCACTAGAATAATCTAATAAAAACCCAACAACATTTAACATATTAAAATAAAAAATAGAAGCGATCAAATACCAAAAAATTTACTTTGCACATGTGTTGTTGTTGTGGAAGGGCAATTGGGATCCTTTTCATCAATGGAGCTTGAGATTGCCACTTTGAATAGGCTCTTTTGTTATGTAACCTTTTGATATTCATCCACATCATTGACATACAACATTGGACATTTCCTAATAGGAAAACCACCCATGTGGTTTGTAGTGATGTCAACATGAGACAACCTTGGGCATGAAGGGGTTGTGCTACTACAACTATTATTTAACTCATAAGTCTTGCTAGTTGGGTTGCTTGATAGAGCTCCTATCAGAATAAATTTCCTTTCTTGAGTGGGACAACTCGAGCTAAACCCAATTTGCCTCAATTTTGTTTTTGCCTCCTTTTCTATAGTTCAAACATATGATTAAATTGCAAAGAAACAATCACCAAAAACATGACATAATCCATCCAACTAAAATGTCAAGTTCATGCAAAATTTGATTATGACAATTCAAAAACTAACCTTGGACATTAAGAGCACTTAACTTTGTAGTCTCTTTCAATTCATTCAATAGTCGTACTCACTCTTCCTTGAAACCCACCTCTTGTGCTACAAATATCAACTCCTCATCAAGTTTTCTAAAGCTTTAACTACATCACCAATTTGGGTGCAATCTTTGATTACACACCTTGCACTTGTTGTTGGTCTTCAAATGCTTGTTGAAATATGTTGGGTGATATGTGTGTAGCCATGATGTGACAACAATATCAAAATAATGGTACTGTTGACCACATAGACCATATGCTTTTATGATGATCATATTGGGTGCATCACATAAAGGCCTATCAAGGTGTAGGATAGGTTTAGGCCAAAATGACATGCCTCCACCTTTCTACATTTATGCCAATTGTTGTGAAATTGTAGAATAATCCCTCTCCAAATCTCTCAACTCTAATTCCCCTATTGCAATTGAGTTTTCTAGATCATAAGTTTCCCCTTGTGTTTCATTGTATGTTACCTCCCCCATTGTAGCTTGTTTGAACTTTCCTCAAATAAAGTTTCATTAATCCCAAAATTCCACTCCTAACACATAATAGTCACAATGACAAGTAACGTCTTTGAATGTTGAACATACTTTAGATGATTGAATGGTCTAGTGTACACATGTGTAGAAAATTGAATTCAATCCATTGCTAATCCCCTAATTAGGTGTGCAAAAATGTTGCCAAACAAGTTTGACCTGTACATGCCCTTGCCAAAATATATTTTTTTAATGCCTACTAATCATGAAGACCTTACCCAAAAAAAAATTACATTGCAAAAAAGAGAGCAAGTTACATTAAAGAATGTGTACAATGGATATAGGTGCACATACAACATCTATGATGGGTAGCCCTTGTTCTTGAGCTTTTGATAAGGCTTGTTCCACTTCTATTAGTTTTGCTTAGGCCTCCTCCAATGTTTTTTTTTTGTCATCCATGTTATATTTCATCCCCAACATTTTGCTTAATGCAACCACATGATTTAACTTCAAAGATTTAATCTTGGACTTACAAAAACTTTGAAGTTCTTTTTGCAATTGTAGGAGCTTTATGACCTTGGTCGACACATCCTCAAGTGCCACCCTAGTGGGACACTTGCTATGTACAAGACGAATTGGTGTTTATTTGTTTGTCAATAAAGAAGTAGATGCATCTCCATACTCTAATTCCACTTGCATTGGTTGAATATGTGATATCTTTACATCTTCACTAGGCATCATGTTGCCCCCACTATTTGTTGTCTCCTTTTTCATTGTTGTTAGTTTCCCACCTTTCACCTTGTCCTTGCATGTTTTGTTTTTAGTAATAGATTCAACTACCCTTGCCCAATTGGTTGTAAGCCCCCTTTTTTCTTGGCAATGTAGCCATGCACAATCCATGTTGGCATTTCATTGTTGGTGATTGTGTATGCCCCAAAAACCCTCCAATAGATTTCCTCCATTGTTACCTTGCTTACCTACTTCAAAACATGGGATTTCATTTTTAATTTTCTCCCACCAAACAAGGTAGTGTACTCCTCGACAGTAACATGGTCATTGTCCAAGTCAAATTTTGGATCTAGGCTAGTGTTATTCAACAGTCTAACATTGGCAAAAAAATTAGTATATTGTTTTTTTATCTCCATTGATGGCTAGTTTTGGTTGTTCATCATCTCCTTTCGCAACTTATCATGCTTGCTATCCCTACCCATCACTTCCCTATAAGCTTGTTCAAACAAAAATTAAATTTACTAAACATCCAAATAAACTTTTGCAAACCAAACAAGATATTCTAACATAACCCAATGCATAGGCCCTTGTACCCTACATTGGTAAACATGCTACATTAGTCCTATACAATGACTAATAAGTTTTTTAAAATCACCTTGCATGCTTACATAGGACCTTCAAGTGCTTTCAATACACTCTCATTGCTTACAAAGCTTGGATTAACATTGGTATATTATTAAGATGTTTGCCAACAACCATCATTGCTTACCTAAGCCAAAAAAGTGAAAGTTCCAAGCACCTTAAATGCTTGACCATGACATATTAGTATTTTTGAAGGAGGATGAATAAAGCCTATGGGTATTTTTAATGCACTCTCCATGCTTACCCAACTTGGGCAAAGACTAAGATAAGATACAAGTCCCAACCATTGACATTGACAAGTGGGAACCAAACACCCATGCATAACCATGAATATTAGTGTTTCCAAAAGCACCCTTACTAGAGAACCATGTTTACTAGGAGTTTCATAATGAATATACATAAAATTGGTTTTGAAGACTTTGGTGTGATTGCCAAGTATTCCCAAATGTTTATCTAACATTCCTAATTACTTGGAAGTTAGGACCTCCAATAATTAACCAAGACATATTTTTGTTTCCAAAAAGCACCTCAATTGTTATAAAATCATGACTCCTAGGAGTTTGACAATGAAAATAGTTCTTTCCTACAACTCTGTCGTGATTGACAAGTACTCCCAAGTGCTTATCTAACACTTCTAAGTTCTTGGCAAGGGCCTCCAATGCTTGACCATGACACATTACCTTTGGCAATAACACCCTTGCTACAAAATCATGATTGCTAGGAGTTTGGTAATGACAATACTAGTTTCTTTGGACTCCTAAGTGCTTATCTAGCACTCTTAAGTACTTGGCAAGGACATCCAATGCTTAATCAAGACACTAGTGGGTGCCCGTGGCCAAAGGCCACTGTGAAGGCCCCTGTGTGAAATCCAGGTCCCAAAATTGAGGTCCCACATCCTGAAAATCACGTCCTAAAAGTTTTCAAGTTTCGGTCTTGGAAACCGTGAATGTGAAAATCCAGGCCCTAAAGTTGAGATCCCAAGTCTTGAAAACCATGTCCTGAAAACCATATCCTAAAATTTCCCAGGCCCCAAAGTTGAGATCCCAAGTCTTGAAAACCATGTCTTGAAAATCATATCCTAAAATTTCACAGGCCCCAAAGTTGAGATCCCAAGTCCTGAAAACCATATCCTAAAATTTCAAGACCTGGTCCTGTCCGTCCGTCGAGGTCTTGAAACCAAGATCGGCACTTGGACGAACAGACAGACACACTGTTGTAATTATATAAGAGATTGATGTTTAACCAAGCAACTTGACTATAGACTCAATGACTGCTACAAGTTTCATAATGACAATGAGTGTTTCCAATATCCTGTTGTGATTGACAAGTACTCCCAGGTGCTTATCTGGCACTCTTAAACACCTGGCAAGGACCTCCAATGCTTGACCATAACACATTACCTTTTGAATAACACCCTAACATAGAGTCATGACTGCTAACAGTTTGACAATGATAGTAGTGGTTTCCCGTCGGATCTTATCCTCAACGCTCGTCCTTTCCCCCGGCCAGGAGACAGTTACGGAATTCGTTTCTTCTTGCTGCTATTGATGTTCTATGAATTTCTCTCTCGCACATTTTGCGCATAACTGGTAATAATAATATCTAACAGAGAACATTAGAAAATTCGTTGCTGCAAATTTTGACGAAACATTTGTGTTGTAGTACTTCTCAGGAAGAAGACTTTTGGGAGAGATGTCGAGGCCATAGCACAATGCAACAAACCAGCGGCAAACGAAAAACCCAAGGACATGGGGGTGCTTCGATTCTCTCTTTTCTTGATCGATTTTGCACGTCGAGCATCATTATTAACCGTAGATTGACTCAAAGAAGCGGTTCAGATTTAACATAGCTCTCTCTCCCTTTCTTTGTGTTTCTCACTCGCTTGCTTTGTGCCTCTCTATTACTCGCATGTTCTTGCCTTTCATTGAGAGTGAACAAGCTGAATGTTCAGTCTCTTTCTCGACACCCTCTCGTGAGAACGTACTTTTCCATTAGGGTATTTTGGAGATGTGTGGGCAACAAAACCCTAGAAACTCTGAGTTAAGTGAAGTAGCGACTTGATGAGTTAGGCCATAAAGTTGTATATACGATCAAGCAGAGTGAAGAGCAATCTGACATCATTGACAGGCTTCAAGGAACTATTAGTGCAAGCTCTAATCTACATGCACAACCATGCCCGACATTTTGTGGATGTACATTAGCTATGAGTAGTTTAGGTCACTGGCCAGAACATGGCCATATCCGAGTCACTGAGTTTATTTGCGTTTTTGTAACCTTAATCCCTAATCTCGCTTGGCATCCCTCAGACTAGACAATGTTGTTGTCAACGATCTGAAGTTTGCAATGCAAGAAATTGGATCATAGGATCATTTGTAATTCTGAACACTGAAGTGGATGTGATATGTGTTCTTAGGTGGGCATGCATAGAAGACTGTATGAAGAAGAGGTGAATACTTATGATCATGGTGATCACCGTGATTTCCAACTCTTGAACATAGGTCCAGTTGCAAGTTTGGATCAAGTCACCGTTCACTTTCATGGCAATCCTGGATTTCAAGTTGATAATTAGAATTTTACTAGACTCCAATCATATTCTTGGTTCTCAAGAATATGTTCAATTGCTGAAGTTCATGTGCATGCCCTTGTTGTGCAGAAAATACTGGTTAGAGACAATTGGTGGATGGCTCAAAGGTATGATGTCTGATGTTCTCATAGTTTGTTTTGGATGTCATTCTAATAAGGGTTGTTGTCATGTTGAGCAAAAGTTCAAGCTAGATGTGCTGTGTTGTGGGTTTGGTCCTTGAGATGCTCCTCTTGTTACAATAGGACAAGATTGGCAAAATGAATGAAGAATCAGCAGCTTGTATGCGGTTGATGGAGGCAGAATTGGATAAGGCTAGGTTTGTACTTATAACATTGTAACTGCTGCTGCCTAATGACCGACTGGTTTATCTACTTTTGGATCTCAGGGTACATTCTCCAAAACTATTAGTTTTTTTGGTTCGCTATGCCTCTTGCCTTCCCATCGCTTTTGGAAAATGCAATAGAATCTCAGGTCCCAAAAATTTGTAGAACTGTGTGGATGTCAAGGTAGTAGGTAGAGATGTTCAAATGTTCCATTTTATCTGACTGCTGGTGTCCCAGTGTTGAAGTGTATCTGATTTCTGGGTTTTTGATGGGCATTGTGTGCTGGCGTTTTCCTACCAAGGGAGGGTGGAAGGGGTTGTGGCTCAACTTAATTTTCTGGTTCAATTGTGATAAAGAATAGATTTGTACTCTATTGAAATGGCCATGCTAATCAAGTGGCTGAAATTGGTGGGAAGAGGTCTGGAGTAAGCTAGTTGTTTGGCAAACGACCTATAATTCAACCAGCAGTAAGTCTGTTCATGCCCTTCAAAATGTGGAAATTGCACATAAAACAGTGATATGAGGTTTTTCAGGATCAAATACTGCAACTTCCAGAGACTGTTTGTAGTGAAATGCTGGCTGTCATATCATTCTGGTCTAGATTAAATAGAGTTAGTCAACTTGATTAATACATTTGGAGCTCTTAACAAAAATGTAGCCATCTGGTGGCAAAAGCAAGAGCCCACACCCATGCCTTTTTCCAGCACAGTTGTTACAATCATGCATCTGGATTGGCTGAAACTAAATATTGTAATATTGTCCAATAGCAATTACAGCATCATGGACAATGCTTACAAATTGTTTTTGTAGTAGGGATGTTGGTTTTCTGGTTCCTTTTTATGAAAAAGAGATTGGTGGGATTCTTAGGTTGTGAAAAAGGCTACAGTTGCTAGGCCGGGCACATGTGTGAGAAAGAAAGGAAATGGAATTTCAGGCCCAAGCAAAAGCTAGCTAATGATGTGGTTGAGGGTATAGAGGTAACAGGAATTGGTTTTGCTTATTAATACACGGTATTATGCATTTGGGGGGGTTGATCCATCTAAGTACAATTTATGTTCTGCCATCAAAGTTATTGGGTTGAAGGACAAGGCCCATAAAATATGGACAAAGGAGTTATATTTTTATCACTAGTTGGGCATTGGATTTCAGCCTTCAGATATGAGTTTGGAAGAGATTTAGTCCAGAATTGGGGTTCTTCTTGAACCAGATGTGATCACCAACCTTAAGAGTGTTGTCTGGAAGGAGAGTCTTGATGGTGGGTTTCCTTTCACTTGGAATAAATGGTACATCCAGTTGCTGTTCTTATGTGAAGGTGATAGTGGCTTAGATGCATGTTATGTAAGTAGCTTGGAATTAATGTAAGTTACCATGAGCAGTACTTGATCTTGGAGTGTTGTCCTGAAGGTTTAGATATTGTATGTCTCATTATGATGAGGAGCAATCCTTTTCTATATTATTGTGACTTGCCATCTATGGGTGCAGCAATTTCTTCTTTAAAAGAAACCATTGAAGGGATGACTGAATTGGATACACATGCAGAGCGCCTAATGCGGCTTCTTTGTGTTTTACCAGGCTGGTCTGAGAAGAATGTTCAAATAAGTTTTAAGTTCAATGGTTCAACCTGTAAAAAATATGTTTCTAGTGAGTGGTGGGTAGAATTTTCTATGTTTGTAGATAGTTCGTCAGTTGTCCACAAGATGGGAGTAGCTGTCCTGTTACTTTCATCTATTCTTATTATTTTTTACGGTCTATTTGTTCAATTGTATATTTCTTTTTTAGAGATTCACCAACTGAGTTTTTTTTGAAAACTTTTTGAAATTTATCTGGCTTTAGATATATCTGAATGTACAGTTACAACAGAAGGCAATTGAAGTGGTTACCCATACTAAACAGACTGCTACAACTTCTCAAAATGTTGTGTGGTCTTATGTCTTGCAGGTGAATGTTTGCCTTTGGCAATTAAATCCTTTTAAGTTTGAGTGAATGAGTTTTGATCCATGTCTTTGTCATGTTCTTGACTTACTGCTGCATGCTGTATGAGTGATGAATGATACTTGTTTGTTCAATTAGCAAGAGTGGTGGAGAGGGTAGCAGACCTGAAAACAAGGATGCAAGTCACAAGGTGCCACACAACATTCTGTGAAGCCATGGGGCCAAATTTCTTATTCACCAGGGTACTCAGCCAGTATTCCTTACCATTTGCTAAAAGTTGGTGTGGGTTGATTATCTATGGATTTGGATCTTATATTGTTCAACAGTACATTACCATTTATCCAGTTCCCCTTTGAAGGGCAATGAAGATGTTTCTGGCATTTGAAGGGGTGACAAATTTATGAAGTGATGTTTCTGTTTCAGCTTTTTAAGATTATGAAAGAGCACAAAAATCCCAAGGTGCTTTGTGAAGGGCTGAGCTGGATGGTGACAACTATTGAAGATTTCGGTATTAGCCACCTTCCACTGCAGGTGTGAAGCTCCCTTCCAGGCTAGCTGCCATTGGTAGTATTAGCCTGTAGAGCCACAGCCTCAGTAAGCGCAGCCTGTTCTTCATCAATAAGTTGAATAAAACTTTAGTTTGAGTATGTTGCATAAATCAGGCAATGGGAAAATGAGAGGAGTAAAAGAGAAAAGGCAAGTGGGATTTGGTGGTGGGGCGGGCAGTGCTTGCTTGCAAGTCTCAACTCATGGGGATGGACTTAGGGTGGGGGTTGTGGGGAAAAAAAACCAGGCAAAAGGATTTGCAGGTCCAGTATTATTGAAGCAAGCAATGGATGAATTAACACAACCACTCATTCTCAATGCACCTCCCACATTGGTTGCACTTGTACTCGTTGCTCTTTCCAAAGTGAGTGAGTAATCCTTATGATCTAGGGTTAAGTCCATTGAAAGCTGGCCCATAAAACAAAAAAAGTAAATTGAAACATGGCACAAGTCCCATCAATATTGATTTTTCGATTTGCGCATATTATACAATACAACATCGTAGATTTAATAGCTCTTCAACCTCAATTTAATTATACATAGTGCTTAAAAGGGTAGACACTTCGTGATTTTGTATTTTTATAAATGAGAAATAAGGATTGACTTTAAATAATTTTACTAAGGTCAACCTTATCTAAACAAATTTTATAACTTATAATAAGATGGAATTTTAGATTGAACTCCAAGTAGATCATAGAGTTTTAAGTAATTTATTTTAGGCGTCTTCGTTTCTATGATAGTCCTTTCTTCTTATGTATTCTTATTTTAGATTGTTTTTCAAACTTTTTTATCAATATGAGATAATTGTAAGATTGTATATAAGATCTATTTCTTAAGCAATCCAATCTTGCATATGTCAAGCAAATGCCATGGCCTTTAATCCTCAGAAGATTTAATAAGGATGCATGTTTTGGTAGTCATTCTACAATTAGTACTTTTTTTATGCTATTACATAATAATGGCATAATCTTGATGGTTTTATGGGTTGCGGGCATTTTCATCATTCCACCCTACCCCATTATCATTATTTATTATGCTAAGGGTAAAGTAGGGGAGAAAATGTGAATATATATTCCTTTTCTATGCCTCTCGACCTTTGCGGGCTTCTTTTTTCTACAAACCAAAAAGGTGCAAAGCAAGAAAACGCCAATAAAATATTTTTTGGGTTTGCTTTTAGAAGGAAATTGCACCCTTTACTTGCAAAGCGAACAAAGTGCATAGTTTCGAAGAGGAAAAAAAGCCTTAAAGTTGTAAATTGCATGCATCTTTGTACCAATTTACTATGTATATACCTTTCCGCAAGCTATGTCGATGAATTACCATAGATGATTTATTGACATTCTGAGTTTTACAGAAAAGCTATTTTTTGGCTTGATAAAGATTAGGATTTGTGTAAAGTCCTATCTATTTACCCTTTCAAAAACAATATCTTGAATACCAATGATGGTGACAACATCTACTAGCATATGATGTAAATTGCATCGAATCCTTGTAAATGAGCAAAACCAAGTGCTTTTATTTTATGACGATAAGGACGATTGGTTCCAATACTTACTAAAAACACACCAGATTCTCCTTTAGGTGCTTCTACTACGATGTAGCTAGAAGAAGTTGGTATAGAAAAACCTTTTGTATAAAGTTTAAAATGGTGAATTAAAAATTTCATGGATTGTTTCATTTGGGACATAGCTTACAATCATTGGCTTTAATCATGCCACTAGGCATTTGATTAAAACATTGCATAATGATTTGAATACTTTGTCGCATCTCTTCGATACGAATATAATAACAATCATAACAATTTCTTCTGGTACCTATGGGTACATCAAAAACCAATTACTTATAAACATCGTAAGGTGCTGATTTTCGCAAATCCCAACATACTCTTGAGCCTCTTAACATTTCTTCTATTTTGTCAACATGAGAAGCAAATTGTTGTGTAAATAGAAAAATATCTTCACTTAAACTTAAAGGCATATCTTGTGCCACTCCACCTGGTCGTATGTAACTAGCATGCATCCTAGCTCCCGAAACTCTTTCATAAAATTTTTAAAGTTTTTCTCGCTCTTCAAAAGCCCACAAAAATGGAGTTAATGCTCCTACATCCATAGCATGAGTAGTTAAAGCAAGTAAATGATTTAAAATTCGAGTTATTTCACAAAATAACAGTCGTATATATTGAGCTTGTAGTGGTACTTCACAATTACAAAGTCTCTCTTTTTGCTCTTATTGTTGGTTTCACAACTAAAGAAGTTGGCTGCATATGGATGGGTGTTTTGGGAGGTGGGAAGTCTGTCGCATCATTTGATCATGCTGATCAGAACCACCCTCACTCTTATCCTGCTTGTAAGACAATGTTTTGAGCAGTGCCTCAATCTGGAAGGTGCACATCTTCTGCTCTTGATATTTGATTCTAGTGAAGGACATGTGTCTAGGCATATGTATAGCATAGTCCTCAAGCAGTTTATGTATGTGGTACAGACGGTAAGTACAAGGCTCAACGAGGTCAGTTACAGAGTCTTTGTACCATTGGGTCAAGCCATTGCCTGCCGAGTCAGTGTGCAACTCCTAAACCACATTCTTCACCTTGATCTTGCTTTCCATATGGAGCAATGAACTGGAGCTTTGTCACGAATTGAAGTTCATGCGCAGTGCAGTGTTGTCAATATCTTCCGTGCAGTTGGTGCATCTCATGTTCTCCTTTCTTTTTTTTCCCAATTTTTTGTGCATTATTGCATCTGCTGAGCACATACATACACACATTGATGGACCTTGATGCAATTTTGATTACAACCCAATTCTAGGTCTGGAAGCTTGTTCATTAATCCATAGTCAGTCCAGCAATGATCAGCATTTTCAATAGAATGATGGTCAAGGCTGCTATTACCATAGAAGAAAGTGGGAGCTTTTTATGCATGCTTTGTGAAAGACCTTCAAGCTCTGATGATGACAATGTGGGGCTGTGGGACAATGACAGTGTTTACCTTCATACTGACTCTGGTGGAACTTGTCCTCATGTGTGGGTTACTGGCACAAAAAGTGAGTGGCAAGGTGGCAGCCATAGTGCTGGTTACGTTTACAACCTATGTAGTCTGGACTGTCCCAAGTTGCTGAAAGCCACAAGTGGGTGGATACCTTGTTCCCCCATGAAGTGTTCAGACTAGATCACTGTCTAGGGTGCAAAGTTTTGCTGGGGAAGCGAGCGAGCATTCATCTGAAAGCAGTTTCTTTTTAGAAGCAAGATCTAGGTAGGCCTATGGCAAGCATGTCCACATACATAACACTGGAATATGATTGATGTTTCAATGCATGCAGGTCAGTTAGAGAATCTTGCCATGGGCAATGCAGTGGATGCCCTCTTGAACTATGAGACAGTTAAGCAGGTGTGTGTCCACATCTCCTTGCACATGGGAACATATATGCAGTAGTTAAAACATTGTATAACTATCCAGATACTGTAAAAGGTCAGCAAAAGTAAAGATGAGAATTGGCACCAATAGTTTCAAGGGGGCTTGAAAAACTGACTCAACAATGTCTTTTGTGCTTTGGATATGTAGTTCAACAACCAGAAGCTGGAAGTGGAGCAGTATAACAACCTTTGTCAAGGCTACCAAAATGCTTCGGTAAGCTCTCTATTATATTATCTATCTTTGGGTCTTTCATCTCATATCAGCTGTGTAATGCATGGGCAAAGTCTTGGATATTGGAAAACACTTTCGATTACTTAATGCAAAATTGGTCAGACACATGCAACAATAATGCAGAGCTTAAAGCGATTATCTGCAGCATTGAATAGTGGACAGGCCTTGATTCTGGCCTTAGGTATTGCTGCAGTCATGTCATTGGTAGGCCTGTAAGTGGCCCAGGGTGCAATGACAAGAGGGGACTTAGTGCTTGCTAATGGTCTCATCCTTCAGCTTGCTGGTCCACTTCAGGTATAGCCTCTCTACAAGTCGTCCCTGTAGTCATTTTTGCGTTTTGATGTTCTTGTAGATCTTTGCAATTTTTCACAAAACTTTGAGTGAATTTTTGTGGCACTGGGTGCGGCAGTTCTTGGGGATTCTGGACAGAGATCTCTGGCAGTCATAGGTGGACCTGGAGAGTCTCATTACTATCCTCAGGTTCTATGTAAATTCCAACCAAGACCAGTCTTCTGCCAGGGTGTCATGTTGCATTTAATACTTCCCCTTTAATATCTCTTTGCATGTTTGGTATTTGTTACAATGGGATCTTCTGCTGCATGCTACAACACGCAATCTTTGATGATGGATGGCACGGTAGAATTGCAATCCATGGGCAGGGGTGCAAAACTCAGGGTGAATAATCTTAGGTTCGGCTACACTTCATCATGTGAGGTACATTGTTCAAAAAACAAATTTGCCAATTCTTGCAATCTTATTCTCTGTCATCTTGTTTCTTAAATCTTATTTTTTAAGTTGTCCTTTTTTTGGCTTTTTTTAGGAACATGTTTCTCAGACGCAATGCTAGAGGAGTGCTCCCCACATTACAGAATCATGTTATTGATCAGCCTAAGGTTATTCGCATGGCAATTATGACCATTTGCTTGTATGATACTATGTTCTAGGACTGTGGAAGTAGACTGTAGAAGCCTAGTCTCATGTAAGAGACTTGTGTGCCCTTTTGCATGAAGAGGAATTTAGGTTCAGGATTTACGAAATAATCTAGGCATCATTTGCTGATTGAGGGGTTTAAACTTGATCTGATCTCATCTTTGGGTATTCTCATGTATTTTCTCTCCTCTTGGTGTGATACTCTTTGATATCGGTAATTGGGTGGTGGTGCTACATAGTTGCTATCAATATGGGGAGACACCTGGTGTTGATGAACCTACATCATCCTCTCAGTTTCTTGTAGTTTTAATTTGCTCTGATGCAGTTTGCATATAGAAGTAGGGAAAATTGTTTTGTTTGCTAGCTTTTGCTGAAAATGTAGCAAGAGTGATAATAAAAAGTCTCCCAAGTAAAACAGAATTTTGACTAAAACTTATGCAGTGGAGTTGAAGTGGTGCTCATAGATTTGCACCAGGTTCTAGAGAAAGAATGCCATGAAGCTGCTGAATTTTCCATTGTTGCAGAGAAATGTTTAGTTGAGCAGGCTAAAAAAATCTTTGATTTGCAATTTGCAAATGATCAGTATCGTGATCAAGTACAAAATCTTCAGACCATGATGCATGTGATGGCTGTTCACCAATTGAAGGGATATGACGACTTGCTTCTCAATCAAACACTCGCTAACATTTGCACTCAATCATTGCAGCAAAAACCTTCAAGCTGGGAGACTTGGTGGGATAAAGTACAGATTATTGTGCAAGGCATGCTCATTGAGGCGGTTGAGTGTAGGAATGCTGATGAAGCTCTGTACCAGCACAACTTAGTTTCATATGCTGCCGCCTATCTTGATCATGTTTATGTGCCTTCATCTACTGATCTTACTCTGAGTGTTGGTCGTGAGTCAACATAGATTCCATCACTTGATCAACTGATCCATATGATGAACCACATGCTGTTGGTTCTGACCAACCTATTGATCTCAAGGGAGGTGGACTTCCATATGTTTCAATTCCAATTGAATATGAAGTTTTGACTATTGCACCACAGATCCAGTTTGTAAATATTCAAATGGGACCAGGACCAGAAATACAGTTTATTTAAACAACTCATGAAACAGAACAAAGTTAGTTCTTCCAATTTTCTTTGATTTGGAGATACATAATATGTTTTTTTGGTCTTGCATAGAATGAAGTAATCTATATTGCAGATCATAGATAACTATAGAACATATTTTAATATGAAGAATTTGAGAAGAATTAAACCATAAAAATTTGTTGTTTCCATGGATGCATGAGCATATATGCAAAAGTTAAGGACTTGTTATTACATGTTGATGTTGTCCATCTTCATTAGCCAATAGACTTGGCAGTTAAATGACAAATTTCAATTGAAGTAATGTTTAATGACATTATTGTCTATTGTTGTTTCTCACAGTTTTAAACCAAGTGCAAATATCAATGAATGCAAAAAATATCTATGATGAGTGTTTATGTCTATAGAGCTTGAGTGTGTGGGTCTATCCATGCAATGCATTGCATCTCTCGTTTTTTCAACATTCGCTCCCTTGGTTTCTTTTTTGCCTCTAATCCAGTCACAAAATTTAAAACCCTGCTATAGCCTATGCACATATCATTTTGATGGCAGACCTTGAAATATAATCATGTCCCAAATTGTCCATCTTATAGCTGAAAATCAACAAAGCCATCATCATGCATAAAAGAGTCTACAAGAAATCATGGTGGAAGTAAATGAGAAATATAAATTTCAAGCTTATATGGTTTCAAATGGTTGGGATTGGTTGAGGTTGCTTTTCAATAAAATTATATAATAGGATGCTCCCATGTATGTAACACTAAGAAGATTTGTGAAAAACCCTAACATTGAAAGAAGTTTGTTCATAATTATTAGATAGTTGTAGATTTCTTCACGTACAATTTTTAATAATAGTACTTTTTCATAATTCAATTTATTTACATCTTGGAGCGCCAAATATGCCATTTAGGAGGTTATGTAGTTGATTCTTTTGTTTAAAGAATTATCTTGTTGAACAAGTTATGTCAATTCCCAAGCATTTGCTCATAATACTTATTTTTTGGGATATTACATTGGTAGATCTAGAGGCCTAGAGTGAACTTTCAATTTGGCAAACACCAACATGCAAATTGAGCATCTTTGTTGCTTTGAAAATAATGATTTAAAACTCAAGATGGTAGATTGTGTAATGGGTTGCATTAACCATGCATCATTTTTGTGAGATTGGTTTTCAAGGCTAGTCTAGAAAAATGTTCAACATATCACTAGGATTTTTGGGTCTATAAACCAAAATTCATGAGTTATATACATAAGATTATATACAAGCTCTAGTTAGGCCTTTTGTCTTTACTAATATGCATGATTTAAAGTATATGTTTGCTCTTGATTGTGTCATAGATAATTTCTTATAATCTAGTGGTTGATTGTTTATCTTGTTCATGTGATTGTCTATCTACATTTGGAACTCTAGCTCTCTGTAAGAAAAATAAAAAATCTATAATCATTTTACAAGTTATTAATTTTTAGAAATATGAATAGTAATGACTTTTTATAAGAGATGTGAAGAGGTTAGGGTTTGAACAATTGTGATTTTTAGAGGTCTATGTCAAGTATGTAAACTTTGATCTTGGGGATAACATAAGTTTTTTTATGTAAAAGGTGATTCTATGGTAAGGAGGAAAGCTCCATTGTAAAATTCTTTTTGTTATTTCCAACATGGTATTGAAGTGATGTTAGATCTGCAAGGAAATAATAGCAAAGAGAAATGGTCATTGGATAAAATTTAGTGAAAATTAAATAATTCATTGAAATGAATCATTGAAAGTAGTTTTTCATGACATATTCAACTTCCTCTTGAGGTAATCAGGGGTCTAATTATAACATGTTAGAAGTTCAAGTGGAAGATAGGTTTGATCGATCGAATTATCACATGTGAAAATTTAGAATGGTGCAAGCAAAATATTTTGTACATACTTGTTGCTGATTTTTTTAAAAAAAACTTCTAACCTTCCTTTAGCATTTCAAAACAAACGAAACCTTTATTTCCCTTCATGGGCATTTTTAGCCTCCATCTAACTTCTCAAAAAAAATTGTGTCATATCATTTGGACTTGGAAAAGTACCCCAAAAGTATCCCCAACAATAACATCACATTTCAAAAAAGTTGGGGATGATTTTAATAATGAAAAAAAAAATCATTAACCAAAAACATTATATTAAAATGTTCATCACATCAATATTGAGGTGGTTGAAAAAAAAACCAAATACTTACAAAAACGTTTCACCTACTTCCAAATACTTAAACTTTATTTTTTAACTACAACAAATTTTAGATCTAGTGAAAGTACTTACAAGTACTTTCAAAAAACATGATTATAAAAATGTATCTTTTGAAGTTCATGCAAACAAAAGTTTAAAAAGAATGGACCCAAAAATAATATTATTATCCTTGTATTATCATCTACTTGTTAGTCTTTTTATTCAAAGACCCTTGTATTTTGTTGCTTACATTACTTTTTGTGTATACTTTACCATGTTTTCACCCCAATGGAAATGATTTTGTTAGACAAAAATTTGTGCTTAATAATTGATGGAACAAGCGGAAGACCTAATATAGCAAATGGTATAACAAAATAAATGGGATAAGAGAAATCAAAAGGCTAGAACAAATTTTATAACTAGTTTTAGAAATAACCAAATGTACTTGGTGATTAATGTTAAAACTTCAAAGGAGGTGTGGGATAAATTAAGTACAAGATTTGAAACCAAAGACATCATATCAAATGTCTTTGCTACCACTTGTTTTCTATAGTCAAAAGATGAATGAACTGAAAGTGTAGAAAAACACTTGAATTCCTTTATTGTTTTGAGGACAAAACTAAAGATTGTAAAGACTATAGTGGTAGATGAGTAAGCAGTAATAATGTTGTTCGGTTCATTACCAAAATCTTATGATGGGTTTGTAGTGTCTTTACAAAACAAAACAAATTATTAATGGATGAAATCATAGGATGATTTTTCAAACAATAAATGAAAAGAAAAAATCATGTATTTACATGAATAAATAAGGCCTTATTTTCAAGAAAGGTGAGATATTAAAATAATAATTTGGAAGTTTTTCACATAAGGGTGAAAGCATAATCGAGTGAATTTGAAAAAGGATAAAATCTAAAATTAAATGTTTATTTTGCAAAAAATCAAGTCTTATGATAAAAGATTATTAAAAAAATAGAAAATGCAAAAAAAAAGGACAGTAAATAATCACAATCAAACGTAACTACCAAAGATACAAGTGATATTTGTAGTTTTTCTTTCAATGTCCTCATCTAGCCAAATGATATTTGGTATGTAGATTCAAGGGTATTTCAACACATGACCTTAAACTTAGATATTTTTCTTGTCTATGATGGAATCTTTCTCATTCAACATGTATCCTTAGGACATGACAGTAAACAACCTATTAGTGGAGAAGGAATTGTCTATTTTATGACTACTAAAGGAGATTTGAAAGAAATAAAATATGTTTTACATGTTCCTTCCTTAACAAAGAACTTTTTTTTGTAAGAAAGATGATAGAAGTTGAATAAAAAGTGTTATTCCAAAATTATAAATGTATAATTCCTAATGAAAGGGAAAGTAATAAGAGCCATTTTGGAAAATGATTTGTATAGGTTACAAAATCATAGTATTGTAAAAAGAACACTTGTTATATAAACTAATGGAATTATTTCAAATATAGAACTTTGGCATAAAAGACAAGGACATATTAACAATGAAAAGTTTTAAACAATTAAAAAAATTAAACCTTGTGAAAGGGCTTTCATTAAAGGAAGAAACATACGCTCATTTATGTAAGGGCTATGTAGAAGGGAAATGTCATAAACAAAAATTCCCAGAGGAAGGAGGAGAACAAACATTTAGTTTAATAGAGATTGTACATTCAAATCTTTGTAGCCTTATGCAAATAAAGTCTCTTGGTGGAGCTAGTTACAAAATCACCTTCATTGGTCAATTTTCAAGGAAACTTGTGATTAATTTCTTAGAACAAAGAAACCAAGTACTAAATTGCTTCAAAGAATATAAGGTTTTCACTATAAAAAATAGACATGAAAACGCCTTAAAACACTAAAGTTAAATGATGGTGGTTAGTGCATTTCAAATGCCTTCATTTAATTTTGTAGAAATAATGGCATACCAAAACAACTTATAGTGCCTTACACACCTAAATAGAATGGTGTAGTAAAGTGGAAAAACATGTCTTTACAAGAATGTGTTATTAGCATGTTCCAGCAAGTTAAAATTTCCTTATTACTTTTGGGTAGAAGCAATAGGAATGGAAATATATCTACAAAATAGAATTCCTTCAAAAACTATTGCAAGAAAGACACCAAAGGAAATGTAGACAAGTGAGAAACCAAATGTGGCACATCTCAAAGTGTTTAGGTGTTGAGTTTATGTCATGTTCCAAAACAAAAGAGACAAAAGTTAGGTTGAAAATTTGAGGAATGCATCTTTATAAGATATATTGGAGTGAAAGGATATAGTTATTCAAGGAAAAAAAAAAATTATACTCCATAACAAGGATGTAATTTTTTATAAGACATTTACAAGTTTTGGAAAATTGGGAAAAATACACAACCAAGAAAGAAGTTATCAATCTAGTGATGTATATAAAGTGGAAGATAATAAGTTCACAATGCAATTTCAAGAAGAGGGAGAATATTTTACTATTGAATATGCTAGATAACATTGTTAACGATGTAGAACAAGGAGTTGATAATTGCAAAGAACCAATTTCCATATAACTATGAAGGTCACAAAAGGAGAAGAAAGATCTTGACAAACTCATCATTTCTATGATAGTTATTGAAGCTACAAAAGATGAAAACCTATTGCTAGAACCTACTACTTTTGAAAAATCAATGTCAATACTTGCCATGATTATGTGGGAGGAGACAATTAACTCCAATTAAACTCATTGATGCAAAATGAAACATGAAGATTAATCAACTTACATTTTGGACATAAATTAGTTGGTTGTAAATGGATATTTAAATTAAAATTGAAGTTTGATGGGAATATTGATAGATACAAAACATGATTGGTTGTCAAAGGATATTCATAAGTGTAGGGTGTTGATTATCATGACACCTTTTCTCATGTTGTTAAAATCAATATATATGAGTGTTGATAGCTCTGGCTATTGAAAATGATTTTGATGTCCACCAAATGGACATCAAATTTGCATTCCTCGTACAATAAACAATTTATATGGAACAACCTCAAGGATCTATTTAACTAGGGATTGATCACAAAGTTTGTAAGTCACATAAAAATATTAAGGACTTAAACAATCATCAAGAGCATGGTATGAAAGAATTGATACTTTTATTTTGAGATGTAGTTTAAACAAAATGTAGCAAACACCAATGTGTACATTATGTTACAAGATAATCAATTGGTGACATTGGTCTTATATGTTGATGATGCAACATTAGTAAGTAATGATGTTGATGGGTTGTTAAAACAAATTCAAATATAAGTTGGCAAAAAAATTTGCCACAATAGATTTGGGGCACATTCAATATTGTCTTGGGATTTAAATAAAAATAAATAGATTTAATCACATCATTTCCATGCACCAAGAAAAATACATTGAAATTCAATTACAAATGTTTAAATTAAAGATGAATAAAGTTGCAACTCCACTTGAAGCAAGCTTAAAGCTCACAAAGGAGATGTCTCTTCAAATTGAAAATGAAAAGGTAGACACGAAAAAGGTATTCTAAAGTGTTGTAGGTAGCCTAATGTATTGCATGACTTGCACAAAACTTAACATTACATATTCAGTGGGAATAGTATCGTGGTTTCTTACAGATCCAAGTGAAACTCATTAGAAGATGTCAAAAGGATTTTCATGATGTTCCAAAACCTTAAAAGCACAACAATGTTAGGATTATTTTATGATGGAAGAATTATAAATCTTGTGGGATTTACATATGTTGATTGGGCAAGGGATTTTGATAGTATGACATCAACATCAAGTCATTGTTTAACTTTTGTAGATGGAGTTGTGTCTTGGTCAAGCAAGAAACAAACTTCCACAACAATTTCATCATTAGAAACAAAATTTGTCTCTCACTCAAGCAACAACATAAGTTTTTTTGCAAATGAAATTACTTGGAGACTTGGGGCATGTAAAATCAATTGGTACACATTTGTAATGCGATAATCAAAGTGCCATAGTAGTAAGTCAAAACCTAAATATTACTCAAGGACGAAGCACATAGAAATGCAACATCACTACATACAAAAAATATTGACAAAAGGAGAAGTAAACATGATTTATTAGTGTACTATAGACAATACGATAGTTGAAATTATAACCAAAAGTTTATCACAGCTCAAATATGTGAAGTTCACAATTGCAGTTGGAATTAATCTAGATGATAGTTCAAAACCAAAGAAAGGATATACAAAGATTGGAAAGAGTACCTTACCTTTGAAACAAAAGAATATAATTACTCATGATATACACTAAAGTAGGAGAATGGGTGTAGGGTTTTATAGGGTAACCAAATAGGGTAGGCTCTGTTGTTAAAAGTTACCAGATTAGTCGCACATGCAATTCTAACGGGAGAAAACCTTAAAACCCTAAAACCAACGCAAATACGTGCATTACACGCGGGGACAATCCTGAAGTTCCACTAGTTGCTGATCTGGCCATTAAGAAATCACATCCTAACTATACATGTGTCAATAATCTACAAAAGTTGATATATCATCAGGTGCAACTACATTGAGCACTCGCTGGGCTGCCACGTGGCACTATTAACTCTAACTCTAATGACCACCTAAGTGACCTGTGTATGACGTACTTTTCCCTGATCCTGAAGTGTCCATGTTGTTACCCTGGAGCTATCATGAGTACAGATGATATTTTAACCTCAATTTAGATTCAATTGCAGTTCGAACAGCTGCTGTCAGAGAGAGAAACTCTGCAATCTATTCATTGCCACCACAAATCCTTGATTGCCACCACAGATAACACCTTTGCAATCAGAAGACCAGAAGCAAGAATAATGGAACGTTTGAAAAGGCTGTTGCAACTCCTCCCGAAAACAGAGCTGCAAATGATGTATAGACAACACATTATCAGCTATGGATTGGTAGGTTTATGAACATCATTGGGGAGAAAAAAAACAAAATGCACAGAATGAGAACATTTCATAACTTTTTAGTGTCATTCACAAAGTATCAGAAGAGCACGAAGGGCTGCCATTACTCCCAATCACTTATCAAATTCTAATACTGGATTTAGAATAGTAGTTACTAATCTGCTCAAAACTGAGGGCAAGCAATTAGACACATATCTGTTTCCTGAGTTTCTGTCACATTTCAGGATTCAATAGCAAAACTCAGTATTGTTGGCGAGCATTCAAGAGGTATAGTTAACAAAAATTCAATGGAATCAAGCTGCAACTAGCATGTGAGGGGAAGGTTCATTTCAAGTTTAGATTGCCTAGGTACAAGCAAAAATCTAAGCCCAAGACATAGAGAGGAAGGTAGACATCAAATTCCATCCAAAGACTGGGCCTGACCTGCAATTGCAGAAGAAAAAATATATCAAGAAATCACACCAATAACTACAGCAAAGACAACAATTGGAACTATCCGTCTCCACAAAACAAGCTTGTTCGGTGCACCCTCAGATACATTTTGTCCAAAAACTACTGATGGTGTCACTGAGGTGAAGGTAACTTGTGCAACTTGCTGAGACGTAAGAGGAATTGATACTTCAAGGGCTGTTCGAGATTTCACATTTCCTGCAGCGTGTTGGGCATTTTCTGACATTGCTGATGATTGCAAGCCTAAGAGTGATGCTTCCGAAGCAAGAATGTCATCATCTGTTGTGGGAACAACATGTGCTTCCTTCAGGGCTTCCAGGTACCTTTTCTCTTCTCCTCGGTACACAAAACCAAGGTGCCATGTTAGAGATTCGCGTGGAATTGCTTGCTCCCCCATTGTATACACAGCTGCATCTGCTATCAATGGTCTTACCTCTCTTACTTGTGAACCACACCCCCCCACCTGCCAAGAAATATGAGTGGGCAACATATCAATAAGATTGCAGAGAAGACTGCACAAGAACACTTCAAGACTAAGCATTGTGACAATTGCAGCAAAGCCAAAACTAATAAGAGAAGAATGATTGCAGTCATAGCCTTATGACTGTCACTCACAAAGTAAGAGACCATCACTTTCACCATGAATAGCAGTGACTAGCTGCTATGACTCCCCACTGACTCCATCAACTTCCAACAGTGGAAGCAGATAAGTACAAAATATCTGCACAAAATTTTGGCAAACAATTAGACAACAATATGTGACCTGAGTTGGTGTAGCATTTCCAGAAGCGATGGGAAGACTCATGACTCAACAGCGACAGAGCACCACTAAGGGTACACTACAACCAGCTGTAAAACCCAAAGACACCATCAAATCCTAACAATGTTGTGAAGGAAATGTGTCAAATGTCATGCAGTAGAACATCTCAATTGATGCCCTTGCAAGAACAAAGTGATGTACCTTTCAAGGTGACAAGACCACACTGCCAAAAATGGAGATAGTTCCAAACTTTAAAGTGGCACCATTGTTGTTCAAGAGTTCACAATTTTAGAAAATATTCGTTATGTTAATTGAGGTATTGGACTCTGGCAGGAGGGTCATCTGACTTATTTAGAATGAAGAATCTTGAATCCACCTACTGTTGAGAAGAAAACATTCGAGCTATGAAGGACCATCATCATGAAATCCTATTCTAACCGTAATTCATGGGGATTGGTCAATTACTGCAGTTGGATGGACAGCATTTGTCAAAAGTGCAACAAACAAATTTCGATCAGGATCTATCCACAGAGATGTCCCTGCAAACATCCAAACAACAGAATCCTGTCCTCAATTTCATGTTTTCAGCACCAATCTGTCCATGGTCCATCTCCACCATCAATGTGGCCATGGCCCATCCTGTGCAACATGCAATATGACTATTACCAATACAAAGTCAAAGCCATAAGCCATACACCCAGAGCAGTGTCAACATCCAATTTCACCCATTTGATGATGCAATCGATCAGGTGGAAATAGAACTGAACACCTGTGAATCCAGTGTGCCCAAAAGTGCGTGGGCCCAAATATTTCCCTGCAGAGGTGTACCCATCTACAGATTGCCGCACTGCTACATCCCACCTGACATCCAACTTTTCAATAAAAATTTAGGTTTGCATCAGGATGATCATCTGCTTGTGCCTAGAAAATGGTCAGCATAAAAACACATTTTGAAGCACATTGCACAGTTTTATTATACATACCCCATGAATTTATGCACATTGATAACTTCAAGTGATAAAGGACATAGTTGAAAGCAGAGGGCCTATTGAGAATTTGATTCTGCAGCCGACATATGGATATTCTTTGTCCAATTTCAGGTCTTGACAGAGTGCATGGAGGCACAGATAATCATTTGTTTGGAGTATAAACCAAGAATCCAAGCTAAAATTCATGAAAAAGATCTATTAACTTATGAAAGATATTACCCAAGAGCAAATGGACGAGGATTGCCAAGAGTCCTGAGGCCTGGTGTAGTGAACAAGCGCACAGTTGTTTCCTTGAAAAGGCGACAATTAGTAGCCTGGTCCATGCCTCCTGCCAGCATCATCTGTGCAAACTGTAGACCCATAACTCTACATTAATACCAATCATCGCCAGGAAATTTCACCACAAGTCAAATTGGCTCTGGAGATGTTTAAAACTCCACAGGTCAAATAGTATACTTTCCATGAACAACTCAAATTGCAGTCATGCACAAAAACTCATCACCTAGGATATGGGGCAAGGACATATGAGGGTACCCGGCAGACATCCATTATAGTGGAAAAGAGTCCAGCATGACCCGCCACCCCACCGAGCACAAAAGCAGTTGAATCATGCACTACAAACCCATACTTCCCACTGACAATTTCATGAAAATAATATATAAAGATCAGCTGAATCAATTGATTCTACTTCACAGTACTTATACTTCAAGACACATTATACATTTAATTCTGCAGCTCCACTACAATCCAAAGACTAGGCATGGAGCAATCCATTGAATGGACAGAGTAGGTTTGAAAAGATTGGAACAAAACCAAACCTTCACCCCAGAGCAGCCGGTTCCTATGCATCTGGTCAACTTCTGTGGGCACAATCATTGGATTGAAATCGGTGGTGTCAACTGGCCTAAAACTGGTATGGCGCATTCCTAGCTGTCCAGTAAAAGTCCCCACAGTTCTGATTCAATTTTGAATATGCAGTAGACTGATACAAAGACTGGAGATCAAGCGCAACAAATCTGCAAGCTCATATACAGACAATTTTCATGTGCTAATAATGAGCATGCTGACACAAGATATACAACTCAAAGAAGATTGCATACAGGTTCAAAAATCTCTTTGCTCGCAAACACATCAAGGGGCATGCCAGTGATGCGCTCCACAATAAGACCCAAAAAAATCATGGAGAGATCACTGTAGTGTGCCATTCCCCCTCCATACCACAACTTGTCTTTCATGATGTAATCCAATACCTGTGCCAGTGTTCACTTGCAGGACCTCACCCTATCACACTCATGCAAAGGATGACAAATAATCTGTGTAATTTTTTGCAAGGCAACAGGACTGATAAGTCTGACTCAGATCTGCTTGTTAAGTTATTATCTATGGCACACCAAAAATTGGAAGGTGACAACCTTAAAGCAGTGTCCATTCCTCTACTGGGTCTATGGCTTGCAAATAACAACTCTTGACACCATGCATTGCTTGAAATGTTCCAAAGCAATCTTTCAAGGAACTGTAGCTGCACTATTACCTCTTCTCGCTTTGTCAGTCCCATATCAAAGAAAGGATAAAATTCATGAAGCCCTGCAGTGTGTGTCAGAAGCTGACGAACAGTTATAATTTCTTTTCCATTGTTTCCAAATTCTGGTAGATACTTGCAGGCAACCTGCTCCAATGCTGTGCCAACAGAACCCCTCTCAAAGGCCAGTCAATGTGCTAACAATAAGATTGAGCAATTCAGCAATGGTGTAGATGAGTAAAAAGAAAACTTTAGGGACACTGTTAAAAGAGCAGCCAGAGCACTAAGAGAGACACATGACATGTTGCTTGAGATAGACTACAATAATGAACCTGTCCCAATCTCCACTGATAAACACTGCCAAAGAGGAACAAAGAGATAAAGGTTTTACCAATTAGACCACGATCATACAAAACCATTACACAGGGTGTGGTGACCATTATCTGCATTCATCCCAAGATTAAATCATGGTCAACAAACATACAATTTTGGACATAAGAGGCCAGTCATCCAGCACAATTAGAATTTGACAAAGATTCTTTACAGTTTCATCTAAACTACTCCCACTTGAGAAAAGAATTTGCTCCTTAATCACCTCTATTAGCACTTCTCAATGAGGCTACAAACAATCTGTGAACTTGATACCTCCGGTGAAGTGCCTATACCATCAACCTAAGAAGCTTCTTCCAGCTATTCAACATAGATTGGCATGATTGCTGAAGATAAACTTTAGATTCCAACTAAGCCAACAGATTCCTGATAAACCCTAAGTGTACTGGATACAGATTGTGCTTAAAAGCAAGGGAGTGAAAGATAATGTTAGGACCTTTGTAAGAGATGCCATATCCCAACCTGACTCTGGAGTCACTCCAATAGAAGATTCACTGAAAGCATACCCACAAGGAATGATCAGAACCAACATACCATGACAACATCTCATGCACCCTTTACCTCTGTGATGGATAGAGACCCTTGTCTTGTATTATGTATTACCTAGAGAAAGATTAAGTCACATGGTCCCAAAACCAGAGTGCAAATATGGATCTTCTAGATTTTCCTGAGAGCTTCATAAAGAGGAAGAGATTAAATTTTTTTTAAAACTTACAATGTATATGTTACATAGGCTGCTGGCCATGTGCATGAACACAAATACAAACGTACTACATCAGTTTGTCAACCATGTCTTAAAAGAGACAAGAGGAGGAAGGATACCAAAATAAAGACTTCATGCATACAGTTAATGCTTACAACTTACAGATGACGTGAGAAGCAGACTGATCCGAAAGGGCAGATAGTCAACAGGTTAAATATCTGCTCAATGCACAAAATACAAGCTTTGCTTGCTTGCAATAACTTTTTGAAGGACCATTGTTGAACCTGACAAATTTCCATAATGGGGAGATGTTGACAGGAGGCACACCTTGGTAGTAGCAGGGCACAGTACAAGAACCAAAAGCTACTGTACCACCTGGAAAGGTGTGGTCTATAATAGCCTGCAAGCACAGAAAATTTCACATCATTCAGATACACAGAAGACCAATTACACATCTATGAGATTGCAGAGTCAACAACAACACAATGAAGGCAGGTAGCAAGCATGCCAATTCTGGTGAAAACCAAAATAAACATGAAAAGAATGACTGTGATCGTAAGCTTGTGAGTATAAGACCATCAACCTCACCATGAATGGCACTGACTATCTGCAATGACTCCCCACTGACTTTGTTAGCTCTTGAGAATGGTTTTAGGTCAGTATATAATCATCTGCTCAAAATTTCAGATAAACAATTCTACAGAAATCTGCATGCTGAGTTTCTGTCACATTTCTGGATGGAATGGGAAGATTGAGTTATGATGTTGGATAGCAGAGCAAATTTAAAAAGTCAACCAGTATCCTCATCCAAGCTGCAACAAGCTTGCGAGGCGAGCTTTTTTTCATTTTAACTTGCCCCTGTATAAGAAGCATCTAATCTCCTGGCATAGAGAGGCCTACATAGATGGGTAGAGATTGGGACCTCCTACAACCCAGATATATTCTTTAGGCACACCACAGCTGCCTACTTGGATCCAGTAGATCTACTTCAGCCTCTTGGAAATGGGATTGCACAAAAACCCCAAAACACACATAGGGAACAGTTATGTCACTTCCAGTAGAACCAAAATAAACAGAATAAGAATGAGGGTGGCCGTAACTTTGTGATTGTCACACACACAAGGTAACAGACCATCAGGTCAGAAAGCCTACTTCATAACGAAAGGAAAGTCACATCTTGCAGCCTCGTCTCAAGCCCCAAATCTTGACCATCCTCATCAAACATAAAGATATTCACCAGTACTGTTCCACAATTCCTGTCTTCTTCACATACACTAAACGTCAACGGAAATGCGGGATGCATCTAAGATGGCATTTTTCAGCTACTCTGCTTCAGAAAGCAAGTCGCCATTGCTTGAAAGTCTCGGGTAAGTATCAACCAAGCTCAGGACAAAGCACTAGAAAATGCTAATAGATGTTATCATCTATCTGTCTCTCCATCATAAAGTGCAAGTAGTGTTTTAAAGGACAATGAAATGGCGGAATAAACTTCACTTGGAGATATCAAAGACGAACGGAGACCAACAGCATGGAAAGCAGCGAGTGCGGAGAAACACCTTATGCATAATCTCGCTGATGGTGGGAACCTCATCTATGGAGGACACTAACCCTTCGCAACATCCCGCAACCTTTGCAGCCATTGTCTTCCTCCTCTTGTTCCGAATATCATGCGCACACCGTCGCGGTCCCGCGTGCGCAGACAGGTCGCCGCCCAGTGCAGCTTCTTCAACCAGGCTCGCGACACAGATCCTCTTCAGTGGGTCGGACCCAAAAATTCACATCCTTGTGAGATCCCAGCCTAAAAACGTCTCACGTGCCAAGAAGTTCAAAGTCAAACAACGACAACCATGCCAACACACACATCGAAATTCCCAAAGAAAACGACAACGAAGAAGAAGCCATCAACCTATGGAACATTCTCAACTCCAACGCCGTCTTCAATCTCACAGAAATTCAGGTTTCTCCCAAGAACGAACCTCTCTCCCCTCAAAAAGACTTCATTCACAGACCTTAACAATGACCATCCACACTTCCTCCCCCGCCCGCCTCCACAAAGAAATACAAACGAAACCTGATGCAAAAGCAAACAGGTGCTCCATTCACATCGCAGCCTTGCCTGCTGCAGCTTCTATAATCGACTGCGTGCACAGATTACAACCATTAGAAATGTCGTGTGTCACAGAAGACGTATCAATAGAAGAGGATTATTCTCGTGCAAATGCTATTGACGAAAATGAAGAAAAGGAAATCCGTTTCTCTCCTTCTCTCCCTCCCTCTCCTGTCAGTCTTCTTTCACTGCAATACGGAGCGCACTCACCGGAGTTGTACGCTCTTCTTCCTATCTATCTTTCCGTTCAACAAGCTACAGAAACCCATTGGTCACTGGTTGAAAACAGTGTTGGCCGGTTCCCCCGGAATCCCGGTGCTCTTTGTGATAACCGGAGGGTACCAGTGGTTGCGATCCAGCCCTGAGAACCAGCATACCCGGGTTCAGGCTCCCACGGCCAACGCAGGAGGATTAGTGATTAGCATTGGGCAGCTAGGGTTTAATGCTTTAGGTTTTAGTGTGACAAAAAGGAGGCAACACCAAAACTGAGAGTTTCCATTCATGTGATAGCTATTCGTACGCAACAGATCAACAACTCATCGCTGCTGTCCACACGTCAAATAATTCTCCTACCTAAATCTTTCCCTGATAGATGCATGCTACAGAGTAGCTTGTGTTAATCTAAAAGTTGAACTGATCAGACTAATAGCCGACTTCTAATAAGGATTACTTGCAGAGAGGTCGGCTCAGATCTCTCCAGACCCTCTCGGTAGGCCATCTTGGTTTTACACATAATCAACCCTTATAACCACAACCCACAACAATTCTCCTTAACCCTCCACTCAAGCTCCCGGCTCAAAACAGATTTCCTTTTTTTTTCACTTCGGACCCTGTATCCTAGGAGTTCTCAAATAATTGGTCTCAATTTCCGGAATGCCAACCTCAGAGATTCCCCACAAGCTGATTTCCCCTCGGAAAGGCCATATATGTCCCCTAGAGAGCTTCATCATTTCCACCTCTTTGCATCTTTATCCGTGTACACTAACTTATTGCTTCTAAATCCCAAGTCCACTACGCAGTGAACGATTACTTGGAGTCGTAATGCATAAACTATGGCTGAGGGCATTCCTCCCAGCAACCTCTAAATTGACCAACAACCTTGACTACACAATGCAAAAATGCTACATTACACCCCACAAACTCCACAGCAAGAAAGCAAATAAAAGTGCTTAGCTTCCAGGATCTTCTTCCTTCTCCTTATTATTTGGCGTCCTTCCACCAAGCCAGTCCTTCACCGCTTAGCCAAGCCCGGCATTTCCAAAACAAATGAAGAACAGAAAACAGGACTCATTAAAACCCGCCTTCCTGGACCTCTGCAAAGCAAGCACACACCACATATCTTCATGTCGAAGTAACCTACAACAAACAACACAAACACTGCCAATCCACACAAGAAACATCATCACCTTCCAACACATCTTCTGTCGTTTTCTGCAGTCGGCGTCCTGATCCATTTCATCATTAGGTTTTCATACTAATGGAATTTTATTTTTTTCACCTCCTTTTATCCCACATTAGTTTCTCATTTCTTTCAACGGCACCAATGTCTCTTCATGCCTCCCCAATCTTATATATTAAAGTTAAGATGGTGTCTGTCCGTTTGTCCATCTGTCTGTCCGTCCAGGTGTCGATCTTGGTTTCAAGACCTCGACGGACGGACAGGACCAGGTCTTCAAATTGAGGTCCCTAGATGGAAGAGGAGGACGACGACAACGAATGGCGGCCGCAACAATTTTATCTAGATGTGATCAGCGGAGCTTGCTTACAAGCCTATTGGTGGTGAATTGTTGGTGGTGAGGTATCTGCATTTTCATAGATAAGTGTTCTGATGTTGATCACATTATCAATTCATCTTTGAAAACAAAATACTATGTCTCTCCAGACAAATCTCTCCATGCTTGGTTTCCTCTCATATCAATTTGTGTAATTTTGTTTCTGGACATTGGAATGCAGGTTGGAGGAAGAGCAAGAGAGTCTCCAGAAACTGGTGACCCAGTAAG